>Ga0255336_100636_pt1 | contig 46206 bp, 54 predicted proteins | sample MeOH1_35cm_T3_17_FD_189102 | JGI IMG/M metagenome (GOLD analysis project Ga0255336, IMG submission 189102) | Sandy soil microbial communities from University of British Columbia, Vancouver, Canada - MeOH1_35cm_T3_179 | ecosystem: Engineered > Artificial ecosystem > Sand microcosm > Unclassified ...
GCTCAGCGCGGACGATTGCGCGATCTATGAGCAACGCGCGGTCGCGGAACTGGGCGAGGACTGTGCCCGCTGGCTGGCGGGTGGGGGATCTGTCTAGAGACGGATTCACGGTTTAGATCGAAGCACTGCGTGATTCGATCTAAAACGATCCGGCTCTAGGAGTGTAATCCGCGCCGCGCTGGTCTGCATCGGTTGTCTCTGGCGCCGGGGCTATTTACGGCGCGGCAAGCGACGCCTAGAGTCAGACTGTCAATGACCGGAACGCCGCCTGACCCGCTCTCAGGTGTCGCCAAGAAAATCCGGCAAGGGAGGGCTATTGTGCACATCGAAGAGCGGGTGCGGCCATGCGCTTGGCCGCGGAAGACACGTGAGCTTCACAATCATCATTTCGATTCCACGGTGTGGAACGATTTCAAATTCCGCGATGACGACGTCGTCATCTCGACCTATGCGAAATCCGGCACCACCTGGGTGCAGCAGATCGTCAGCCAGCTGATCTTCAACGGCGCGGACGGGTTGCCCGTGGCGGAGATGTCGCCCTGGGTCGATCTGCGTCTGCCGGCGAAGGAGATCAAGCTGGCAAAGCTGGAGGAACAGCAGCATCGCCGCTTCCTGAAGACCCATCTGCCGGTCGATGCGCTCGTCTTCGCGCCGCAAGCCAAATACATCTATATCGGCCGCGACGGTCGCGATGTGGTGTGGAGCATGTATAACCACCACGCCAATGCGAACCAGTTATGGTACGACGCCCTCAACGACACGACCGGCCGCATCGGCCCGCCGATCGAACCGCCACCCGCCTCGGTGAAGCAGTATTTCGATGACTGGATGGCGAAGAACGGCCATCCCTTCTGGCCGTTCTGGGAGAATGTCCGCTCCTGGTGGGCGATCCGCGATCTCCCCAACGTACTGCTGCTGCATTTCGCCGATTTGAAACGTGACATGGAGGCGGAGATCGGCCGCATCGCCGATTTCCTCGAGATCGAGCCCGATGACGACAAATGGGCGGACATCCTCACCCATTGCAGCTTCGACTACATGAAGCACAACGCCACCCCCGTCGTGCCGCTGGGCGGTGCCTTCTGGGATGGCGGTGCCACGACCTTCATCCATCGCGGCACCAATGGCCGCTGGCGCGACACGCTCAGTGCCGAGGATTGCGCGGGTTATGAGAAGCGCGCGGCCGATGAACTGGGCGAGCTCTGTGCGTGCTGGCTGGCCGGCGGGGGCAGGGCGTAGGGCCGAGCTTTCTCGAGGCCTGATCTTTGGCGCCGGGCAAAAGAATGTGGTGGGCAAAAGGGTTCGGTGGACGAAAAACTTCGCTGCGCGTCGTAAAACGCCCTTTAACGACTGCGATTTCAAGTCGGTACCGCCGAGCCGGCCGCATTCCAGTCACAATTCGCTGGCCGGGCATCCAATGCGGGCGTAGCGTTGGTAGCACCGGAAGTCGCTGCGACAAGGCGATCACCATGGGCAGCGACAGTTGGGGGCCGTTGTAACTTTGTCAACACACTGATTGGGAAACCAGTAGTGCCGATCCAGGGAGGACAAAATGGGCCACTACCTTCTGCAGTGGAGTTACAAGGACAGCCAATACAAGGCGTTCACCGATAAGCCGCAAGACCGGGAAAAGGTCATCGAAAGAGTGATCAGGTCTTTCGAGGGAAAGCTGCACGGATTCTACTTCGCTTTCGGCGACTATGACGGTGCCGCCATCATGGAATTTCCCGACAATGAGAGTGTGGCGGCGTTCCTACTCACCGTTGGCGGCGGCGGAGCCGTGACGAAGCTGCACACAACCGTCCTGATGACGCCGGCCGAAGCGAAGAAGGCGATGGAAAAGGCGCATGGCACAACGTCCGGATACACGCCGCCGTCAGCCTGAAATCGACGGCCGGATCACGCATGACGTGGCATTGATTGCGTGACGTTGAGAGCCCGGATGCAGGGTGAGCCCGTTTGAGTCAAACAGCATCCGGGCTTCGTTTTCCAAAAGGACATTTAGGACATGCGCACCTGGCCTGGGGGCAACAACGCCGCTGCTCCCCATATCGCCTCTTAGATCGCGACCTGCGGAAAGCCGCGCCCGTCGCAAGCCGAGATCGACGTGGTCTCGATCTGCTTCAGCTGCTGCCGGTTGGCGGCATTCGAGGCCGCCAGGTCCTCGGCGGTCGAGCCGTAGAGGTAATTGCGGGCGACGGCGGCCCGGACCTGCCGCAGCGCCTCGTTCTTGCCCATCTCGCAGGCATTCTTATGCGTGCTGATCAGCGCCGTCAGGTGATTGATCTCCGTCATGTCGTCGGCATTGACCAGGGTCGTGCGCTTGGAGATATCGACATATTTCAGGAACAGGCGATCTGCATTATCCGGGCCCGGATTCTGCGGCGAGGTCATGCTGGCGCAGGCGGACAGCAACAGGGAGACAGCTATCGCTGCCAGGAAAGGAGTGGTCTTCATTCGATTATACCGCCGGTCGTCTGGTTTGCCCGTCATCGTCACGACAGGGAGCCGAGTCGGACTTTCCCCGATCATACACCGCGATGGGGCAAGGCTATTTGATTTCCACCGGCGGAAACCCGCTATAGGGACAGTTGTTACCTGACGGCGCCGCGTTCTGGAGACCTTTCAGGTACTGCTTCGCTTCTGCCTTCTTGTTCTGCAACTCGGCGTCGCCCAAGGGCGCCGTCGGCGAACCTGCCGCCGCCAGCGGCACCACCGGGAACAGCTTCAGGAATTTCCGCGCAAGACAGGTATCGGTGCTCGTTCTAATCCGATCCGTGATCTTGGCGGCGCCTTCAGCCTCATCCGGGGTCATCGGCGACGGGCGCTGTGCGATCTCGGCATATTTGAGGAACAACCGGTCCACGTCGTCATGCACAAGCGGCTGCGACGTGGCGCAGGCCGAGAGCAGTATCGGCATCGCCACGGCTGCGACAAGAAGGGAGATCTTCATCGAATATGTCCGCCGGTCTTGATTATCTCTTTTTCACCACCCCTAACGCGGCGACCGGGATGAAGTTTCCCACGTCGGCACAGCGAAGGGCTCAGCTGCCGCAACGATGATCCGTTTAGTCGATTTTGACTTGTGGAAATTCATGCCCGGCACAGCCGCTCGGCATCGGTGTCTTTTGCACATTCTTGAGTATCTGGCGCGCCTCGGCGCTCGCCTGGGGCCAGTTCGTATCATTTTTGTTGATTGTCAGAGTCGCGACGAGATACATGTTTAGTAGCGGCCGGCTCTTCGCCAATAAGCATGGATCGCTGTCCTCGGAGAGTTTTTTGGCCTGCGTGGCAAGGTCCAACTCATCCTCGATTGTCGCCGGCGAAGGTCGTTGGGCGATTTCAAGGTGCCTCAGGAAGAGGCGATCCGCGTCATCATGGGCGACGGGCTGCGTGGTCGCGCAAGCTGCCAGCAGTGTCGACACGACAAGCGCGCTCGTTACGAAGAAACGCTTCATTCTATTTTTCCTGTTCGTCATGGCTGCCAGCCTTCCGGCGACTGGCCATAGGCATAGGCGACCTCGAGCCGGGCCGCGCGATTGGTGTAAAAGACGGCGGCATTGAAATCCTGGGGAAAGCCATCGGCGCCGTAGTGATAGAGCGAGGCGATGATCATCTGCGCCACCCAACACTCCTGCTCCGCCGCCTGCTGCAGCGCGGTCCTGGCGCGATCGATGTCCTGCGCCTCGCCGATTCCATAACGCGCCGCATAGTAATCGGGCAACATCTGGCAGGAAATGTCATAACCGGCGGCTTGCTTCGCTTCGCGCAGGCGTTTGCGTGCCTCCTGCAGATAGAAGAGGGCCAAATCCTTGTTCGCCGTTACGCCTTCGCCCAAGGCATTCGCGCGGATCAGGGCAAAATCAGCCTGGACAATTCCATGCTTCGCAGCCTGGCTCATCCAGTGCAGCGCCCATTGTTGCTGCAGCTCCTGGTCACCGAGGGCGTTGAAGGCGACCTCATAGCGATAATAGATCTGGCCGTATTCATATTCGCCAAGGGCATATCCTTGGGCCGCCGCTTCCTTGCACCATTCCGAAGCGCGAAAGCCATCCCAACTCGCGCCATAGCCGGTGCGGATGATGACACAGGCGGCGGTCTCTGCCGCCGGATTGCCGGTCTGCGCCCGTTCGACCGTCACCTTCAACCCGCCATCCTGGCCGGGCCGCAGGATGCGATAGGCGCTGGCGAGATCGGGATCGGCCAAGGCCAGCCGCGCGGTCGATGCGGGCATTGCATCCGGCTCGGCGAATGCGTCGAAAAGGTCGCCGGGCGTGGGCCAGGATGTCGCCGTGGCGGCCGGAGGCGGTCCTGGCGGCGCGGAGGACGTGCAGCCGGCAATCGCAACTGCAAGACCGCATCCCAGAAGGAGAGCGGCGGCTAAACGCAACGACATGAGATCCCCCGACAGACGTGCTTTGCGCACAGTCTCAGGCTAGCACGGGTGAACGCATCCGGGCAAAAGCCGATGTCGCAGCGGCGTGGATGACGGGGCACATGGATGTATGCAGCGCTTGAGGAAAGCGCCGTGTCGAACTTATCTTGATCATGCGCCGCAAGGACGCAAGGTCGAGGGTCGCAACGGATAGGTCTAGTTGATTAGAACTTGTGGAAAGCCTCGGCTCGGACAGTGATCTCCAAGCGCCTCCGGGCTTTGAAGGTTTTTCAAGTCCTGCTTCGCGTCCTCTTTCTTGTCCTGCAATTCGGCAGAGCTGATAGGCTGAAAGGGTGCACCTGCCAGCATAAGCACGGAGACGGGAAACAATTTGAGGATCTTCCAGCTCGTGCATTTATCGGTGCTGGAGTTAGTCCGGTCCATGATAGTTGCGATTTCTTCAGCTTCGTCTGAGTTCATCGGAGAAGAACGTTGAGCGATCTCAACATATTTGAGGAAGAGACGATCCCCCTCATCGCGCGCAGCAGGTTGCTGCTGCATGGCACAAGATGAAATCAAAGTGGTTACGCCAACTAGCATGCAGAGAAATGTTGCGTGTGAAATGTGCTGTCGCATAGTCGGCCCCCCAATCAATGCCAAGGTTATTCTAAAGCGATGGTGTCAGAGGGCAAGGAATCTGCTGATGGTTGATCGTCTGCAGTTGGCCATGAGGCCCTGCATGCAAGAATATGCAAGTTGTGGCCCCACCCCATTGCCGACTCCTCCGATATCGAGGTGAATGACAATAAAAGTAGTATCGTGGGACGTACTGCCCGGGCAGATTAAAAAAACACAGAGTCGGCTCAATAGTTCAAGAAACGCCCACCATCTAATTCGAACAAACTGAGGCAAAAAATGACTGAGCCCCATTTCAGTGTTGCAGTATTTCCATTCTTGAAAACTTCTGCTCCGGTCGAAATTGGTGGCTACATATTTCGGTCTACAACCGACACCGCTGACCTACCAGAACCTCAGGCAAAGGCTGTCTTAGAGATAGCTGAGATGCTTTTCTTGCAGGGTAATCTTCGTATCAAATCGGCTTCATATGCAATCGTACCTTTTGTTGATTTTGATAGACAGAGCCCTGATCTTGAAAGACTGGCTCGCCTCCGTCTTGCGGTTGCCTATTTTTACGCTGCTCCACATGACGTGTTCGATACAGTCTTTCTCGACCCGGAAGAAGCAAGCCTCGTTGTGTTTTCTCCAAAGAAGGTTAGCGTGTATCTTGCCAGGCCTGATCATCATACCGAGTTGGTATCGGCTCAGTCGCTAGTTCAAGCAGATGAACGCCATGAATTGCCGGGCTATGCGGGCCTTTATAATTTTGCACATCACTTTTGGCTTGAGCCGGGTTCGCGATTGTATGGGCCAAAGCCTCATATATCTTTAATTATTGCGCAGGATTTGGCCATCGACTTTCAGCAACGCATATATGGTCGACCGGACTATCATCTGCTTTTTGATCTTCTTGACAAGCAAACAGACGTCACCACAACGCGGATTTTTGTTTCACTTCAGTGGTTCAACGATGCAAATGAAAACGCTGCAAAACCTGATAAAGCAGTCCTATGTCTAGCGATCGCGTTCGAAGCACTATTGCAGCTTCCAGAGTCATCCAAAACTGAGCGGCTTGTCGACGCGATAGCATTGCTATTGGGTCGCACGGACCGCCTCACTGACTGGGCCCAACAATTCTATGAGGCTCGATCTCGTATCGCTCATGAAGGCCGAGCCAAAGACTTGCTTTACTACATACCATCAGGCAGCAAACAATTTGATTCAGCGCGCCATTTTGGCTCGTTGATGCTCTATGGGCGGGACATATTTCGATTGTGTCTAGCTACTTTGCTCGTTGGTGTTGACCTTGCGCAGAGGGCTAATCTCAAGGAGCGTTTTATCTCGAACGGAGAGCGTTTCACTGAAATCTGCAAGGCACTGAATCAAACAACCGTAACACCAGCTAACAGTTTGAAAATGGTGACGCCATTAGTTCAAGCCATCAAGCGTTACCGTTTCGTTGCAAGCGCGGCAATTCCAAGAAGCACTATGATAGGTGCGGTGAAGCTTGCTGCAAATACGCTGATAAACAGTGGTTCGCCACTGGAGGATTCTATACGTGAGGCGCTGTTGGCGGTAACCACTGCGGAAAAACATCAAGATGATCGTGCCGCCTTAGAAGCTATTAATAATCTAGATAGGGCCTTTAAAAATACGCGTAGATCGGACCACGTACCGGAAGAACAGACGGTACGGGATCTGGTCGAGGCGGCTTGGGGCGAGATGTTCAGTTATTACTATTCCCTAACAAGATCCTGAATAACGGCTGGTTTCAGATTTTCCTGCTCGGGAACAAGCAGATAGGCATTTTTGTGCAGGCTCATTGGTGCTGCCGAATGCTCATGGTCAGAACTGCAAACACATCGCCCCCGCCGATCTTCCGACCGACGGGGGCGTTGGCATTCATCGCATCACGTCACCGCAACGCGACTTAGTGAGTCGTGACACATAACTTGCAGTTGGATGTCGCATAACTCATTGAATTTCCGCTGCTCCCCATCTCCAATTGACACATTACTTGCAGTAAATGACGCAACAGCGTGCAGTTGAAGTGTCAACATTAGGTGGGCATCAGTATTTGCCACTTTGAAAATGCTTGCTGGCCTTGGGATGTCGACCTGCATTTCATGGATGACGAGACCGTGAGCCATCAACTTGACTTGGGTGGTACCTCTAACGTGCGGCCTCATAGGTAACATCGAGGTCGACATGCAGCCATCCCTGATACCTGGGCAATAAGCCATGACATCTCCTATGGATGCCAGATACTCATACCGCGTCGACCAAGAGAGCCGCCGAACCCTGGCAACCATTGCAAGAGCCATGCTGCAAGATAATATTGTCGATGCCGCAATGGCTGGCCTGGGGGATCAAATGGTAAAATCGAAGACACCGAAGACTATCAGCGAAGAATTCATCAAGGCCTCGATTTCGCAGAAGCTTGAGATCCTGCTTGGCGAGATGAAACGGATCAAGCTTGTGATGACGGAGCTGGAGAGGGACATCGCGATCTTCGCCAAGGCGGAGAAAAGCAAGGCTCACAAAGAGAACCAAGAAAAGAGCAAGAAGAAGCCTCACAAAGAGAAGAAGGCCCGGAAGGGCAAGAAGACAAAGGTCGCTACCGACAACTGATAAAGCCCGAATTCGCGAAGGCGGCAGGTGGGCGGCCAGGATCGTACGCTTGCGCTGCTTAAGCTATGGTCTTGATGGTGTTGACCCGCAGGCTTGGCCGTATCGCTGACCACACATTCATTCGCATCGACGAGTTGTTGCCATGGCGATTACGAAAGCCCAACCCAACCTTGAATGCCGACATAAATGCCGACGGCAATGATCAGCAGGCTGGAGAAATAGGGCGCCTTCCTCGCAAAAGCGCCGAACCCGGACCAACGCTTGGAGACATGGCGCACGCTGAGGGCGGCAGCAGAGCCAACTGCCACCAAGGTGATCGCCAGGCCAATCGAAAAGCACACAACGAGCGCGAAACCCAGTGTGAATTCCTTGAGCTGCAGACACAGCAGCAGGACGGTGATCGCGGCCGGGCAGGGGATCAATCCACCGGTCAGGCCGAACATGATGATCTGTCCTGTGGTAACATTGCGATCTGCAAACTTGTGCCGAATATCATTGGCGTGCGCCAGCTCATGAGCATCCTGATAGCCGCCTGTCGAGACATCCAACCCACGAAGTTCTTCGTGGATATGGTCATGGCCATGATCATGTTCGACAAAGTCGAGATCATAGTCGTGGGTATGGTTGCCATGGCCGAGGCTCACGCGGGCGATGAACTCGTGCGGCTCCGGGATCTCCTGAACTGATTCCAGGTAGTCACCACGGTTCACGAAGGCGAAGCTCTGTCGCGTACCATCGGGACGCTCTGTGGCAATCGTGACGTCCCGAGCTGCCCAAGCATGACCGCGCTCGGTACGGATACGCCAGCGCGGAGGAACCCCATTTTCAAAGACCTCCACCGAGATCAGGCCGTGCCCGGTATCGAACTATCCCCTTGGAGGGGATCAGTCAACGGCGGTTAAAATGGTCGATGGAAGGACAAGGGAGCGGACGGACGTCCGGCCGACGCGACTGCTGCGCCCAAGAGTAAAAGCTGAATCAGCATCAGCCCATGCCCTTACCGCTCTTCCGGCGGCTTGATGTGGCGGAAAGCTGAAAGTAGCGCAAGGTCATAGAGAATCTTGAGCACACCGCAGATCACGAGGGGCCAGGCTTCGAACCCCGCAGCGAAGAGCGCACCAGCGATGGCCGGGCTAGCAGCGGCTGCAAGACTGCGTGGAATCGACGTGACGCTCGCCGCCGCTGGCCGCTCCGGTGGCGTGACGACCGCCATCACATATGAGGAGCGGGTTGGCACGTCCATCTGGGATAGCGCCGCGCGTAAAAGGAGAAACGCGAGGGAGGCATAGAGATTCGGCACCAAGGCAGCCAGAATCAAGCAGATGCTCGATGGAATGTGGGTGAACACCATCGTGTTGACGAGGCCGATGCGGCTAGACAGCCATGCGGCGACCGGAAATGAAGCCGCCGACAAAACACCCGACCAGAAAAAGAACACCCCTGCAGTCGATAACGAAAGACCAAATTTGCTGAACAGCCACAAAGCAATGAGCGACTGCACGGCAAAACCACCGGCAAACGCATCGATGCTGAATAGGGCCGCGAGCTTGTAAACAATTAGACGCGATGGACCAAGTGCCGCCACGGGCCTGTTCTGAGAAGACGTTCGCGGACCAGTTGGAATGCGCACGTATATCAGGCCACCAGCCACGCCAAGAACTGCGTACAGGACAAACATTGCCCTGAGCGCCACCAGGCGCGACATGCCGACTGCCATCAGGAAGTCGGGGCTGGTTGCGGCAAGCGCGCCGACCGCCGCCGCCAGCGCGCCCAACAAGCTGTAGCGTGCGAACGACTTCGTACGGTCCCTGTCCGTGACGGAGCGCGACAGGACGGCATGCTCTAGCGGAACAAAGATACTGACACTGCCGGACGAAGGATTGATCGTACCGAAGAAGGCCGCGAGCAAAACAAGTGCATAGGTGCTTGATTGGGCAAAAACGAGTCCGGTTGCGAACATCAATCCAGACGCGGCCACAAGGAGGACGCGCCGATCCGTTTGCACAGCCAGGTAACCGATGCCCAGTGTAAATAATGCGGACCCTAACAGGGCGACGGTTGCGACAACGCCAATCTCCAGCGGTCCGAGCCCGATTGCTGCTAGGTAGACGGGTAGGAGAACAGCCGCAAATCCGTCGCCAAAATCTCGAATGGCCCGCGCCGCGTAGATGTTCGTGGCGTCGCCCGCTCCCTTTGCGTGGGAGAGTTTGTTGACATTAATCGGTTGACGCAAAGTGGCTGCCTTTGGAGATTCGAAGAGACTTTGCCAGGATCAACGCCCGTTCCTGAGACGTACTTTAGCGGATGCCATACTGAATCCTTGGGTCAACTTCCCGGCTTCATCAACGGCAGCACGCAATCCCTTGATCCGCTTGTCGAGCTGATCATTGGCCCAGAAGTGCATGAACCAGAAGTGCATGAAAAAGAGCCGAGGCTGGTCATCCAGCATGTGATTATGCGCTTCAAGATGCGGAAAGACCCTTGCATCTCATATTCACGAAGTTGGACGAAACACCATAATAGCAGCCCCCGGCCCGTACCAAGGGCCACGGGCTGCGACGAAGAGTCGGTCGAGTTCCGGAACGAAGAGTGACGTACGAGCGCCGTTCGAGGTCGCTACACGCTCTAAGCTATGAAGGCTGTCGCCATCACGCTGTATCACATCGATCACGCCTTCTCCGCAACTCACGTATATTCGCTGCCGCTTGTCATCGAAGAACACGTCGTCGGCATCGCCACAGGTTTCGATGCTCCCGGTCTGCGCGCCCGTTGCTTCATCCAGAATCTCAAGCTTTGATGGATGGCGAAACACGGTCGCAATACGGGAACTACCGTGGTCGATGGCCATCGGAAAATTGGAGGAAGCTCCGGATGTTGGCCAACTCGCCTGGACCTCATAAGACGTAAGATCAGCCACGATAATTTGGTCGGCGTCGGGCACGTTAATGAAGACCTTGGCTCGCGCAACATCAATCTGAAAGCCCTCCGGGTGACCAGGAAGCTTTATATATGCAATCTTAGACCGGGTCGTTGGATCGACGAGGGCCAGAGCGCCATCCCCGTAGCCAACGATGAGATGGCCAGTGGAGGAATCGATGTGGACGTTATCCGCATCATCTCCAAGTGCGATATTCCCGAGCAGTACCCCGTCCCCAGCGCGGTAGAAACGCAATGATCCATCGCCACCATTGGCGGCTACGATTTGATCGTGATCAGCAATATATGCGACCCCTTGGGGTTCTTTCATGCCGCTGATTCGTTGGATGACCTTGTCAGTTCGGAGATCTATGACATCGAGGCTGTTATTGCCGAGTTCCGCGACAAAAAGTCGTCTTTCTTTCACGTCAATGGCCATATGATCGATGCGGCCGACGACATCCGGAAGTGGAATGGATTGTTCAAGCGACAGCGTCGAAGCTGTCGCGCCCGCGTACGCGTAATCTGAGCTTAGTAGTAAGCAGATCGACGCGACGATTGAGAGAGCCATATTGGCTCCGCACATGCGCGGCTTAGCTTCTCGCGATAGCAATCTTATCGAGTGCCGTGCGAAGTCCCTTGGCGAGTTTCTCTGCATCATCATTGGCCCAGAAATGCATGAAGAAAAGACGTGGTTGGTCGTCCAGCATATGGTTATGGAGTGCCGTTACCTCGATCCCATTTGCGCGTAGCGCCCGCAAAACCGGGTTAACCTCATCGGCCGTCAGCACGAAGTCGCCGGTGATCGCGGCCTTGCCTTTGCCGGTGGGCTGAAAGTTGATGGCTTCGGCCGATCCCATGGCGGACGGAACCGCCATGCCATTGTCGGTCACCGGATCGGCACGCGGAACGCCGATCTGATAGACACCGCCAACGATTTTACCCTTGGCACCCAGGGTTTTGTCGATCAGGTCGGTGTCCAGGTCGATCTTCGGCGCGGCGGCGGGGGCAGGAGCCGCCGCAAGTGGGGTTTTGCTGAGAACCAGCGCATCATGCATGTCCTTGGCCAGGGTCACCGCATCACCATGACCCAGGATGTGCATGTAAAAAGTCGCCGGTTTTGCCCTTAGCAGGTGATTGTGCAGGGCGGTGATGTCGATACCCTCTTCAGCCAGTTTTTTCATCACTGGGCTGATTTCGTTCTCGGTCAGGACGAGATCGCCCATGACCATCGTGCTGTCGTTCATTTTGGCAAAAGCAAGCCAGGAACCGAGTGCCAAAGCTGGCTTCAACGCGACGCCATCGATGACAACATGAAGATCGCTGCGCGGCAAACCGACACGATAGACACCGCCGGGCATCTCCGTTCCGGATTTCCCGAGGGCTTTTGCGACAGCATCCCATTGGCCGGTATCGGCGTGGCCGGATGATGCCAGAGTGATGGCTCCGAAAGCTGCTGTGGCGAACAAAAATAGATGGCGCTTCATGGAAATCTCCATGTCATGGGAGGGACAGGCGGCGGGGAGGTGATCTCAGGCCATTTGCGGTGGCCAGGAATGGGTCTCGCCTTGGCAGGAGCGGCACCAGGCATAGAGTGCATCGTACAAGACGAGGCCGTGGCGGAGCATCTCATGGTCATCCGCAAAGACCGCAGAGAGACCGAGTGAGATCGCCAAAAGACCAGGGGATTGAGGTGTTAGTTCAGGGCGGCTGGTATCGGCGCCCCGTACGATGACGGCCAGTTGGTCGAGGGCCGGGTCCTTCAGGCCGTAATGCAGGATGAACGCATCAAAGCTGCACTTGTCGCCGTCGTGGCTGAACTTGACATCGGGGATGTCATACGGCGTGGCGCCAGTCTCTTCGGCCACCCTCAGAACTTGATTGTTAGGCACGTACAGAAATTCGGCCGATTTGTCGATGAACCGCGTGATCAGCCAGGGACAGGCGATACGGTCGATCTTGGGACGTTCTCTCGTTACCCATTTCATAGGCAACCTCCTATTCGTCAATTTCGCATCAGCGGAACGGTTTGGCCGCCCATGGCATGCCAAGCGGCAATGCCACCCGCGAGGTGCTTCGCATTGAGGCCCTGACGCCGGAGTTTAGCGACGGCATCACCGCTGACCTGAAAGCCATAGACGCAATAGATGACGATGAGCTTATTGACGGGCAGGCTTTGCGACCAGGTATCGATTTCTTCTGGCGGCTTTATCAACGCACCCGGAAGCATGTCGGTGCGCCTTACAAGATCCTCGGCGAGACAGACATCGAGAAGAACGATCTCTTCGCCCCGATTCATTGCACTCTGCAAGGCCTCAACGGTAATCAACTCATTGTCGGGCGTCTTGGCGGTCGGGCCAAATTTTTCGGGCGCGGCGATGCGGTAGCGCGCTTCCACGCGGTCCCAATGAATGTTGCTCATAAACGCATCGACATAGGCGACGGCTTTCGCGCCGAAGTCGAGGTGATAGGCATGCTCATACATGTCGAGGGCAAGAAGCGGGACACCATCTGCCAAGGTATGCGTGTGATCGGCCGCCCATTGGTTGCTCAACCGACCCAGTCGAGGGGACCAGGTGAGCACTACCCAGCCAGATCCGCCGCCCAGTGCCTTGCCCATTGCGGCGAATTGCGATGTCCAGCCGTCGACACTGCCGAAGTCCCGTTCGAGTGCAGAAGCCATCGCACCGGTCGGGCCACCCATACCTCCGAGGCCATCGAAATAGGCCTCATGAAGGATCATGGAGTTGGCAGCGATCAGGCGTTCTCGTCCCAGACCATTGAGATCGAATACAGTCGCCTTGGACCAATCGAGCGAGCTGAGCCGCGCCTCTATCGCGTTGAGGCGACGGACGGCCCCACCGTAGTTATTCTCGTAATGGCTCGCCAAAAGGCGCTCGGACAGACCGGTCAGGTGAGGCGGCTTGAATGCGAGAGGCTTTACTGCGTAGGGCATGACCACACCTGTTAAGATACAGGTTAACGCTATGAAGTCGATATTTGATACACCTGTTGTAAAATACATTCAAGACAGTAAGATGGGGCCATGGAAAAAACGTCGGACTCCTTGATCGGTGAGAGATGGCTGCTGCTGTTTCATCAACTTCCGGCTAAGCCGTCTTATTTTCGGGTGAAGATCTGGAGACGAATGCAGTCCATTGGGGCCGTCTCGATCAAGAATGCGGTCTATGCCCTGCCGAACAATGAGCAGACCCAGGAGGATTTCGCCTGGGTCCATAAGGAGATCATCGAGGGCGGCGGAGAAGCCGTCATCTGCGATGCCCGTCTGGTCGATGGTCTCTCAGATATCGAGATAAAGGCTCTCTTCAATTCGGCACGAGAGGCTGATTACCGGGAGCTTATACAAGACGCTCGGACGCTGCTGGAGCAGACGCAAGGCCTTCAAGCTGCGGACCGGCAAACCGAACTAAAAGCGCAATTCACCCGCTTGAAAACCCGCTTGGCGCGGATCGTCGAGATCGACTTCTTCGGCGCCGATGGCCGCGAAGCCGCCGACGGCATGCTTGGCGGAATTCAAGCGAAGCTCATGGAGAGTGTTATGAAGACAGAGACGACACCGGTCGAACCTGCTGTCAATAGCCGCACCCTTGATCTCGTCGGCCGTGTCTGGGTAACGCGTCAGGGCATCAAGGTTGATCGCATCGCGAGCGCCTGGCTCATTCGGCGTTTCATCGACAAAGACGCTGCCTTCAAATTCGTGCCTGGCAAGAACTATGTGCCAAGCCCCAATGAACTGCGGTTCGATATGTTTGACGCAGAATATACCCACGAGGGTGACCGCTGCACGTTCGAAGTTCTCCTGACGCGAGCCGGTTTAGAAGATTCCGCTCTCCAGGCCATCGCTGAGATCGTCCATGACATCGATTTGAAGGATGGGAAATTCGGCCGCGAGGAGGCTGGTGGCGTCAAGATGCTGATCGCAGGGTTGGCAAATAGCCACGAGGCCGATGAGGACCGCCTGACCGCTGGCTGCACTCTCTTTGACAATCTCTACGCCTCCTTCTCCAAGAAGCGGCCGGAGACGAAACGCTGATGGCCATCGAGAAAACGATAGAAGTAAAGACAGAGAGCCCGCCCACCCACGGCATTCCATTCTCAGAGGCGCTTCGCGTCTGGACTCGCGTCGCTCTGCTTTCATTCGGTGGCCCCGCCGGTCAGATAGCGGTGATGCACCGTATCCTTGTCGAAGAAAAGCGATGGATCGGTGAAGGGCGTTTCCTTCATGCGCTGAACTATTGCATGTTGCTCCCCGGCCCTGAGGCTCAGCAGCTCGCGATCTATATTGGCTGGCTTCTGCATAAGACACGTGGCGGTCTGGTCGCAGGCACGCTCTTCGTTCTGCCTGGTGTGATTGCTCTCATGGCTCTAAGCGTCCTCTATGCCGGACTGGGTAACGTCAGCTTCGTCCAGGCGCTGTTTTTCGGTTTGAAAGCAGCGGTGCTCGCCATCGTGCTTGAGGCGGTGATCAGGGTCGGCAAGCGCGCTCTCAAGAACAAGGTCATGGTCGGCATCGCGGCGCTCGCCTTTATTGCCATCTTCTTCCTGCACATTCCGTTCCCCTTGATCATCATTGCCGCAGCTCTTGCGGGCTTTGTCGGAGGGCGTAGCGGGCTGGCGCCGTTTTTGTCCGGCAGTGGGGGGCATGGTACCACCAAGGGCAAAGTTGTTGCCGACCGGGATTCTGCACTTGGCGAAGAGACACCGGAGCATGCGCGGCCGGACATAAGATGGTCTATCAAGATATCCGGGATATTCCTTGTCCTCTGGCTGGTGCCGGTCATCGGACTGCTGGTGGCTTTTGGCGGTACCAATGTCTTTAGTCAGATCGCGACATTCTTCTCGAAGATGGCTGTCGTGACCTTCGGTGGCGCATATGCCGTGCTTGCCTATGTCGCGCAGGAGGCTGTTTCCACCTATGGCTGGTTGCGGCCTGGCGAAATGCTGGACGGTCTCGGCATGGCGGAGACGACACCAGGGCCGCTGATCATGGTGACGCAGTTTGTTGGCTTTATGGCTGCCTATCGTAATGCCGGAGGCCTTCATCCGATGTTGGCGGGCGCTCTCGGCGGCCTGCTGACGACCTGGGTGACTTTCGTGCCGTGCTTCCTGTGGATCTTCCTAGGAGCGCCGTATATCGAAGTCTTGCGCGGCAATAAAGCGCTGTCTGCGGCAATGTCGGCGATCACGGCCGCCGTCGTCGGTGTAATCCTTAATCTCGCTGTCTGGTTTGGCTTGCATGTACTGTTTGGCGAGGTGGCGAGGTTGCAGATCGCGGGTCTTAACCTCGACGTACCCGTGATGGGTTCGATCAACATCCCGGCCTCGTTATTGACCCTGGCCGCAATTGTTGCCGTCTTCTGGCTGAGGTTAGGCATGCTAACCGTACTTGGCGCATGTGCTGCGATTGGTGTCCTCTATTATGTGATAACCGGCACTCAACTGTGAGCGCTGGAATTCATCGAGGACGATAACGTCACTTGAGATGTGATTCGCAAAACTATGACGCCCACTCTCTTCGAAGTCGTTCTCGATTCAATTGTACGATTTACATAGCAGGATCGCGAGGAGATGCAAAGACAGTCGGGGGAGGGTCGTCGCGAGAGACAACAAGGCGCCGCTTGGCCGAAAGTCAACAGCTCGGCGAACGGTCGCCGTCAGAAAGATTAAGCCAGCCTGCCCAATTGAAAGAAGACCGCTCAGGTTACGCAGCGCTCGGCGCACAAACGACCAGCCTCTAATCACCACTGGGGGATAATTCCGCCATTATGTAGCAGATATGTAGCAGAGCCGACCAACCTGAATTGAAGTCGTTGATCTCCAATCGATAAGTTATTGATGCGATTCATCAATCGACTCTCCGGGCAGTTTGTGATACCCATCTGCCCATGCTTCGGATCATACGCATAGCCAACTGAACTTCACCGCGCCACCCTTAGGCGCGTACGGCTGTGTTTGTGTAAAGTTTTAGAGGTCCGAAGATGCCCTCCATCTCTCCTGCTATTGCTCTGATCGTGTCTCCCGTCGCCGTAGGCTGGCCTATATGCGGCCGTGGCCAAACGCGCACGGTGGCATTGAGCCATGAAGAAGCGAGGACAGCACTATCTGCTCTCCAAGGCGGCACGCACGATGCCATTGGACAATGTCATGCGTATGCAGGAGCAGACCGCGTTTGAATGGTTCTGCACCTTCCGCTGGCCGGAAACGCATGGAGAGCCTTATTGCCCGCATTGCAGCTGTGAGAAGTGTGATTCGGCGCCGGAGTGTAACCCCTCGAAGTTCAGCCGGATCAAAGAATTGCCGTGCCGATTGGCGTCGAAATCCCGCGCCGATTCACATGGTGATAGGCTCAACTCGGTTCCGAGGTGTCTTTCTGTGTGATCAGACGAGCGCTCCGCTGATTGCGGGCATGTATCCAGAGCCAATTGATTGCGACATTGAGCCGGGTACGAACTCCAATAAGAAAATAGATATGGGCGATTCCCCAGATCCACCAAGCGATTGAGCCGCGCAACTTCAGCCAGCCGAAATCGATAATAGCTCTGCGCTTGCCGATCTGAGCCAGGTTACCTTGGTGCTTATACCGGAAGGGTTCTGTCAACGGCTTCCCGGAGAGCCGAGCCTTAATGACCTTGGCGACATAGCGGCCCTGCTGCTTCGCCGCCGGGGCAATACCCGGCACTGGCGTTCCATCCACGCCGACAACGTTGGCGGTATCTCCAATCACGAAGATGTCCGGTCGACCCGGAACCGTCAGATCCGGAAGAACCTGCAGGCGACCGGCTCGATCGGCAGGTGCTTTCAGCCATTCGGCGACCGGCGAGGCCCGAACGCCAGCCGCCCAGATGACCGTCTTCGCTGGCAGGGGTTCTTGGCCGCGAACGACACCATCGGCCGAGCATTGGGTGACTTGCTGACCCAGCATGACTTCGACACCCAGGTTCTCCAGGGAGCGCTTGGCGTATTCGGAAAGGTCTTCGGGATAATTGGCAAGGATGCGGTCGCTGCCCTCTACCAGTGCCACTCGGGCTTTCTGCGTGTCGATATGGCGAAAGTCCCCAGACAATGTGTCCCGCGCAAGTTCGGCGATAGTGCCCGCCAGCTCGACACCTGTCGGACCACCGCCGACAATCACAAAAGTTAGGAGTGCGGCCCGCTGATTCGGGTCCGGCTCGTATTCGGCCCGCTCGAATGCAAGCAACACTCGCCGCCGGATCTTCGTCGCATCCTCAATGGTCTTCAGGCCTGGAGCATAGGGTTCCCAATCATCATGGCCGAAATAGGCATGCCTTGCACCGGTAGCCACGATCAGCGTGTCGTAATCGACGTTAGCGCCCTCGTCCAGGAGGACCCTCTTCGCTTCGGCATCGACACCGACGACGGTGGCAAGGCGGGTCTCGACGTCCATTCGTCCGCTCATAAGGCCACGTATTGGCCACGCGATTTCAGATGTCGCCAAAGACGCCGTAGCAACCTGATACAGCAAAGGCTGGAAGATATGATGATTCCGCTGGTCGATAAGTGTGATCGAAGCGCCCGATCCAGCCAGATGCTGTGCCGCATTTAGGCCGCCGAAGCCAGCGCCCACAATGACAATCCGATGTTTTTGGACTTCTATGCAAGGAGAACTCACTTCCAACCTCTCGAACTATGAACGTTGCCCCGGTCAACTTATGTCATTTGCGCACGTTCATTGATTGAAACACCTTTGATCCAGCAAAGGCTGCAAAGAAAGCGGTCCACACTCAGAAAAATTGTGATTCGGAGCCGAAGTGGGACCCCGCCCAAAGTGAAACTCTTACTGTTGTCTCAATCTGTTGAGAATGATCGGAGGCAGGGTCCGGCTTCGGCGCCGGTTCACAATCCCGATCACTTTACCAAGGAAGGGACCAAGACATCCGCCTGTCAGGAGCCGCAGCGGTTAAGACGAAGACTCCCTGGCAGAAGTCTCTCTGACCGACCGTTGGGGAAGGGCAATCGCATCGGAATCTCGCGCAAGCGAACGCGGCAACTTAAAACTCAGCAGTGCAGCCACTAACGTGCTACCGGAAATCAAGATGAACGAACTGTTTGAGAGTGGCCCGATGCCAAGCAGGAAGCCACCCAGCACCGAGCCGACCGCTCCACCAAGGCTCGACGCAGCAGTTTGTCGACCAAGTGCAGAGCCTCGTGCCGTTCCCGCTTTAAGTGAGATCCAATAAGTGAGAATAGGGGCCAAAATCCCGGCAGTGCCGGATACGACGGCAACGACAGCAAGCATAACCGGAAAGCTTGCGGCGTAAGGAGCGACGAAGAGGCCACCTGCAAGAAGTGCCAATGATGGGGCGATAAGCCAACGAGTAGATATAGGCTTTAGCCAAGGCGAGAACGCGATTACCTGTGCCAGAATCATAACCAGGCTGCATTCAGTGAACATCAACGCTATCTGATAAGGCGCCAACCCCAGAACTCTTTCACCTCGAAGCGCAAGATCGACTTCGAAAGCGCCTACCCCAGAGGACACGACAAAAGTCAGTGCCAGGAGAGCTCGATTGACTCCATCTGAGCGGGCGCTTATTGCGGACTTGGCATTTCTCCCCACGCCCGAGGCCCACAGGTTAGCTTCAATCCCGCAGGCGAGTATCAACGCCACCGCAGCTAAGAATGCTGTCGACCTCAATGGCACTGCCATAGACATTGAGACCTCGGCGCCCCCCCAAAGATCAGAAACCACCCGGGACACGAAGACACCAAGCATGGGACCCAAAAGAAATCCGCTCATACCGGCCAGACTTAACATTGTTAGCCGTCGCGCGCCGCTATTCTCACTGCTTGTAGCGTCGCCAACCAAAGCCGAGGCAACCGGCGTGATTGCTGCCGCAAACATGCCGCTCAAAAAGCGCTCCAAATAGAGCGCCCACAGCCCGCCCAGGAATGAGAAAGCGAGCATCGTAGTGGCAAAGCCGCTCAAGCCAACGATAAGGATTCGCTGGCGACCGATTCTGTCTGAAAGTTGCCCCCAACTAGGAGCGAACAAGACAAGCGCCAATAAGTAGATAGCGGCCAAAAGACCTGTATGTCGTGAAACCTGAAGTGTGGTAATTCCTGCTCCAATAGAGCGCTCTAGGGAGTATGGCAGCAGTGGAAGGGTCACTCCATAGCCGATTGATACCGTGAAGACGGCTAGCATGAGCGCTGCCATCGTCCGCGCGGCAATTCGTTGTCTTGGTCGCTGCTCAATTACCACAGTCTCTCAGCACTCCGTTGGCGGTCGTCTTGAGCTCGACGCAGCGTCGCTCTCTCATCTCTGCCGAAGAGGGATCTTAGAATCGACAGCTATCTCCGCCTGCTGCCGTTGGTAGGCCATGGACTGAGGGCGAGAAGCCAAAGGCCAATGATGTTTAAGAGTGGAAACAGCACGAGAAGGCACCAAAATGGCGAATAGCCGATGCGCCGGAGAATTACCCCTATGGGGTAGAGAAGCAGAGCAGCGAAGATCGCGAACATGACAAAGTGCCAGCCCGACCAATAGGCCATCATTTCCGTTCCATACATCATAGTCTCCGTCTCCGATTATTAATGAAATGCCGTGAGTTCGAGCGGCTCATGTTCCGCTCGAACCCAGCGCCCGCGTGATCCTTGACCAATGAGGCAGCCATGCTGGAACTCTCGCCGCATAACGGTCGTAGGTTTCGCCGAACTTTGCCCGCACTTCCCGTTCTTCCTGCTTCGCAAGGCGCACATACATGATCACCAGCACAGGGAACATCGCCAGCGTAAGCAAAGTGGGCCACTGCACGAGAAAGCCGAACAGCACTAGAATGAACCCTAAGTACTGTGGGTGGCGCACGAAATCGTAAGCGCCGGATGTCGCTAGCTTGTTACTCCTTTGTACAGCGTAAAGCGCATGCCAAGCTGATGAAATCAGCAAGAAGCCACCTCCGATCAAAACGAAGCTAGCCATGTGGAATGGCCCAAAATGCGGGTTTCCTTTCCAGCCAAACATCATTTCCAGTAAATGCCCAGCATCATGCGAGAACCAATCGACGCCGGGGTATCGTGTTTGGAGCCAGCCGGATAGAATGTAGATCGTCAGTGGGAAGCCGTACATTTCAGCGAATAGAGCCACAATGAAGGCACTAAAGGCCCCGAGGGAGCGCCAATCCCTGCCGGTGTTAGGCTTGAAGAAGCTGAATGCAAAAAAGATGAAGACGACGGAATTCAGAATGACGAGGCCCCAGAGACCGTAGGCCGGTGCTTCCTGTGTCATGGCTGGGTTCCTTTATCCGGCAACGGTTTGTTCTGAGGATCGGTCCGGCCGTGATCATGGTGACCACCCACGTCATGATCACCGTGGTCACCGTGGCTACCATGGCCATGGTGCATGAAGATGTGCATCAGCGGGCAGGCAAGGATGAACAGAAATGGCAGCCAGCCATAGAGATGTGCCCAATGTTCTGACACCAGGAAAAAGGCAGCAACAATACCGAACCCAATCATCACCATCGCCGCCTTGGAGCGCCAGAAGCTCTGATACCCAGCGTGGTCACCATTGGGCGAATTTGGCCGATTTGGTCCTTCGTGCTCGTGATCAGCGTGAGAGTGCATGCACATGATATTTCCTCCTCCAGGGGAAGATTGTTTCGGTGAGCGGCCGCGCGACGCGCGCCGGACTCACATGTGGCCCATGAATTCCGGCATGAGCAGCTCATCAGCCGTGCGCTTCTGCTCATCATTGAGAGCCGCATAGAGTGGCTTAATCGCCGTATCCATAGCCTTCAGATGGTCGAGCGCTTGGCTAAGCATCTGTTCGCGGCGCTCAATTCGAGACATCAGCGGGGCAGGACCAGACGCCTTTGAAGGCATCATGTTATTGCCCATTCCAGGCATTGGAGACGCAGATTCATGCGCTGCCATCCGCATGGCGTCGGCAAATGCATTCCAGAGTGGAAGTTGGGCGTCCGTGATCTTCAGCTCGATCTTGAGGAATGCCAGCCGACCCTCGATGTGCTTGGGGTTCATCATTTCAAGCATCGGCATCATGGGCATGCCGGTATTGGACATCATACCTGCCATCATGCCATTGGCCATCATGTTGGACGGCCCGTTGATAACAACGGTCGTGTCGTCACTGTCACTGTTTTGGTGATGGGTGTCATCCGCGAGCGCGGGGGTGATGGCGATCAGGAAAGCGCCAAGGATGGCGAACTTGTTCAGATTTTTCATATTGGTGTCTCCGCAATATCACGATCTACCGTCGTGACTCCCTGTCCAATTCGGACTGCCAGGTGCATGATTTAATTCAAATGACCGAGGCTTCGGGTTATCGCCGCGTCAAGTCAGCAGGGTTCTGGGAAAGGTGGATTATGCCGGGCTTCGACTGATGCCTGACGAAAGCGACGTCTTCAATACAGCCGATAGCTTGTGGCAACCATATTGCCTGCCCGCGAGCCAGTTAGGCTTGGACGAGTTGCGGCGGGCGGAATTGTGGGCGAACGACTCTGCCCATAACGAGATCGACTCGCGGCGGCTGGGGCAAAGCTGAGGGCCGCTCGAACGCAACCACCTGCGCGGGCGCTGGAGCACATAGAGAGACGGTGGATACCGTGTGGCAATGCTTGATTGTGCCGTCGTGACTGGATTCGCACGGCACCGTTCCAAGGCTTCCGGCCACAGCCACCGTCATGTCCACGCCGTGATGTGCGTCTCGGAAGCTGTCATGGTTTGACTGTAGAACCATGGTTGTTGCATAGAGCACACAAAGGATGACACGGACCCAGCGGAGCCCCGCTAGGTGTCGTACGATTTGCCCAATGTCGCTGCCCTGGAACATCTATCTCTTGCGCTGTGTGCAGTGTCCGGTTTCCATGTTCTATAATTCGCCTGGGTGGGAAACGGCGCCTTGATTCAAATCAACCATCTAGGGTCATTTTCCGCGCGGGGCTACCTTTTGCCCCAAAAAATCCGAGTGAAGCGGGCTCTGGCCACTGACAATCAAAGGAAATGCTCGGTTGCGGCAATCACAACAACATAACGGGCTGCCTTGCCAAGCGCGACGGGAACCCAGAAGGTGCTGAGGCGGACCTTTAAGACACCCGCCGCGAAGGTTAGTGGGTCGCCAACAATCGGCAACCACGAGAACAATAGGCAGTAGACTCCGTAGCGCCCGAATGTGCTTGAGGCTCTATCGAGCTGGCGCGCACTGAATGGTGACAGCCGTCGCCTCAAAAGGTCGACACCCCAATAGCCTAGTGCCCAGTTCACGGTGGCACCCAACGTGTTTCCGATCAAGGCGACTATCAGCAGCAGCGCGGGGTCGAAATGCGTGGCTAATAGCCCAGCCAGAAAAGCTTCTGACGACAGCGGGACGAGCGTTGCAGCGACAAATGAGGAAACAAACAGCAGCCCGAGTCCGGCTGCCAGGCCAAGATCCGGGTAGTCAAAGCCCGCCATGAGGTCCGCCTAGATTCTCAGATTGCAGAGCGAAATTTCTTCCATCCTGTAGTCTTGACCCTCCCACTATCGGAACCCCCATCTTCACTGTCAAATGCATTCCATAAAGGAGAAATGCCATATGACCAAGCTGAAGGTATCTGACATGACCTGCGGTCATTGCGCTGAAGTTGTCACCGAGGCCGTGAAGGGCGTCGACCCGAACGCCACGGTATCCGTGGACGTCAAGTCGAAGTCAGTCTCTATCAGCAGCTCGACCAACGTACAGAGCTTCCTAGCTGCGATCCGGGAGGCTGGCTATGACCCGCAGGTGGACGCCAACTGAGCCCATGGCAGCACTGAGGTAGGGCGCTGTTTGACTATCCTGCCACAGCCCGCAGATTAGACTGGCGCAAGCAAGTCCGCTCTGCGCACCAATTTTTGCAAAAGGGCTGCAAAGAGCAGAGCGATGCCAAGAATTCCGATGATCGGGCGGATCGGTTCGAAGTAGGTCAGCAAAAGATTGCCGCCGAAGAGCAGCATGAGCAATTTGTTGCAGATTGGACAGGCGATCCCAAGAAACCCCAGAATGCCGCCGGACCCGGCCGTCTTGACTGAGCAGGCTGGGGCTCTGAGCCCCAAATACAGGCCTGCGAGCAAGGGCTCGATTACGAGTAAAGGGTATTCGTAACCAGCAACCGGAGTCATTCGAACAAAGATGGCATTGTCCCACAAGGCTGCCACCGAACCCGCGATGATGAATAATCCAGCCGCAAAAAAGACCTATCTTACCAGTTCTATGACGGTAGTTGCCTCCAGCGAAACTAAGGCGGCTTTATAAGTATATCTCAAGGGCTTCACCTTCCACTGCATCCGAAGCCATGGGCCGAGTAATTGAAACAGATACCGGATTGCCACGTGGCAATGTCAACAGACCTGCTACGGATGAGCTAAGGTCAGGACGGCGCTCATTGCTGGAGATTGCACCTCTCAGAGTTTCAGCCATTGCAGCCGCAAGGAGTTTCCGATTACGGAAACCGAACTCAGTGCCATGGCGGCCGCGGCGATGATCGGAGACAGCAAGATCCCGAAACTGGGATAAAGCACCCCGGCAGCAATTGGTATACCCAGCACGTTATAAATGAAGGCAAGGAATAGGTTCTGCCGAATATTGCTCATGGTCGCCCGACTGAGCTCCCGGGCCCGAGCTATACCAGCCAAGTCACCCTTGACCAAGGTAATCGCCGCACTTCGAATAGCGATTTCCGTTCCAGTGCCCATTGCGATGCCAACATCAGCCTCGGCCAACGCTGGCGCATCATTGACGCCGTCACCCGCCATGGCGACCACCTGGCCCTTCTGGCGGAATTCCTTGACCACTTTATTCTTCTCATCTGGCAGCACCTCAGCCACGACATCCTGGATGCCAAGGCGCCGGGCCACAGCATCGGCCGTCGTTTTGTTGTCTCCCGTGAGCATTACAATGCGCACGCCGCTCCGGATCAAAAGCTCAAGCGCTGGCTTGGTTGTGGCTTTAACTGGGTCCGCGACGGCGATTGCTGCTGTAGCCTTTCCGTCAATCGCCATGAAGAGCGCTGTCGCGCCGTCCTGACGGAGCTCCTCTGCCTTCGCCGACAAGCTGGACATGTCAACTCCAGCGTCCTGCATTATCTTCATATTACCAAGCAAGACACTCCGACCATCCACCTTGCCCGATACGCCTTTGCCGGTTGCTGAAACAAAATCTCCTACTTCTCTGAAAGCCATTCCTTTGGCACGTGCTGCAGAAACGATGGCTGCCGCCAACGGATGTTCGCTCGACCGCTCCACTGAGGCTGCTATGGCCAGAGCATCATCCGCTGTGACATTGCCGGTTACCTCAATTGCGACGACCTTGGGTTTTCCCTCCGTCAATGTGCCGGTCTTGTCAACGACAAGCGTGTTCACTTTCTCCATGTGCTCCAACGCTTCGGCGTTCTTGATGAGAACACCCGATTTCGCCCCTTTGCCGACACCGACCATGATCGACATTGGTGTTGCCAGCCCCAGTGCACACGGACAGGCGATGATCAAAACACTGACGGCCGCGACAAGCCCCTGGGCCAGCGGCTGCTCAGTGCCGAGATATGCCCATGCGATGAAGGCGGCGGCAGCAATTGCGATAACAACGGGAACGAACCAACCAGAAACGGTGTCGGCGAGCCGCTGGATGGGTGCGCGGCTCCTCTGCGCTTCAGCGACCATACTGACAATTTGAGAGAGGACGGTGTCTGCGCCGACCTTTTCAGCTCGCATAACAAAGGAGCCGCCGCCGTTGATCGTACCGCCGATAACTTTGGAATCGGCGCCTTTCTCAACTGGAATCGACTCACCTGTCACGACCGACTCGTCAACGGAACTGTTGCCTTCCTGAACGATGCCATCGACAGGAATGCTTTCACCGGGCCGAACGCGGAGCCGGTCGCCGATCACTATCGCTTCCAACGGGACTGTTTCATCGTCGCCAGAGGTGGTTAGCCGGTGGGCCGTTTTTGGCGCCAAATCAAGCAGCGCTCGAATTGCGCCGCCGGTTTGCTCGCGTGCCCGCAGTTCCAGAACTTGGCCCAGCAAAACAAGGACAGTGATGACCGCCGCTGCTTCAAAGTAGACGGGGACCGTTCCTTCGGCGTTTCTAAAGCCCATTGGGAATAGGTCTGGCGCGAACATCGCGAAGACGCTGAAGATGTATGCGGCCCCGGTGCCAAGCGCGATCAGTGTAAACATATTCAGTCGGCGCTTTACGACGGATACAGCACCGCGTTCGAAGAACGGGTATCCACCCCACAATATGACGGGCGATGCCAAGATAAATTGAACCCAAAGTGCAACTTTCGGATCAATATATTGGTGCAGCATCAGCCCCGGAAAATGCGATCCCATCTCCAGGGCCAGCACCGGAATGGTCAAGACGAGTCCGACCCAAAAGCGACGGGTCATATAAGCTAACTCGGGATTTCCCTGTTCATCTGTCGAGGCGACTAATGGTTCCAGGGTCATTCCGCAAATCGGACAATTCCCCGGCGCATCCTTGCGAATCTCTGGATGCATTGGACAGGTATAAATCGTTCCTGGTTTCGATGGTGCGGGATGAGTATCTCTTTTCTTTACATACCTTTCCGGGCTTGCTTCGAATTTCTCCTTGCAATTGGCACTACAGAAATGGAAGGACCGTCCATCATATGAGGCGGAGAACGTCGATATAGTTGGGTCGACCATCATGCCGCAAACTGGATCTTTCACCGACGCGCGGTGATCCAGATGAGCGTGGTCGTGATGCCCTTGATGGCCGTGGCTATGGTCTTGGTTCACTGGTCGCTCCTTAAGATCTAGTAACAAAGCGCTATAGCGCTGCGGCCGACTGGGGACTGTTATGTGTACGCCGAGCGGTTTGCGGGCGGTTGGCCGGAGGCGCCTGCCTCCGGCGTCCTTCATTGCACGCTACGTTCGAGCGCCCTACGCATAGCGATTATAGACGACTTCTGTCATCATACCGGTCGCCATGTGCAGCAGGTTATGACAATGCAGGGGCCAGCGGCCAGGATTGCCTGCGTCAAAGGCGACCATAACGGTAGCCATCGGGGGTACCAGAACGGTGTCCCTGACTGCACCATTCATCTGCTTGCCGTTAATGCCGATCACTTGGAAATGGTGGCCATGAAGATGCATGGGATGCGCCATCATGGTCTGATTCGTCATCTCCAAGACAACCCGCTGGCCTTCACTGACCATAAGCGGCTGATGATTTGCCCAGGTAAGGCCATTGATCGACCAGACGTAGGGCTGCATGGACCCGGTTAAAGCGACCTTGTGGGTGACATCCACAGTGCGAGGGGCAAGCGGCTGCAGTGCTTGCAGCGTTGCTTCCAACGATAGGTCAAGGATATCGCCCTTCTGAGAGCCGGTACTGGCTACCTTCGTGATGGTTGCGCCTGGTGACGCAAGAATGATACCCGTCTGAGCGAAGTCACCTTCCCGTCGAGTCAAGACAGGAAAGGCCCCGGAACTAGGCAGACCGATCAGAACGTCGAGCCGTTGCCCCATGGAAACGCCGAACTGATTCCCCTTGATTGGCTTGATGGGATTGCCATCCACCGCGATCAACTCGCCAGACAATTCTCCGAGATCGAGGGTGAACGCGGTGGACGTGGCCCCATTGATCAGACGTAGGCGCACGCGACCATTGCGTTCGACCTGAACAACTTGCGGATCTTCCAGTGTCCGGTCGTTGGCAAGGTACGCATCGTAGTCAACGTCATTTAGATCCATCTGCATAGACCCCGACATCGAGCCCATAGACATCTGACTTGACTGCGTGCTGGACGACGATCCGCCAGACATGTCCATGCCCGGCATGTTCATGTTACTACCTCCGGACTTATCCATGCCTTGCATGTTCATGCCCTGAGAGCTAGCGGAACTTTTGGTCAAACTACCCAAGAGATCGGCCGGATTCTTGAAGGTGAAGTCATGGAGTAAGAGGGTGACCTCTTGGAGGTCCGCAGTCACATCCTTCTTGCTGCGCACGATCAGTGGCGCGGCCATTAGCAACTGCTCCTGAAGGCCGTGATGCGAATGCATCCAGTGCGTGCCCGTCTGCGGGGTGAAATCATATGACGCCGACTTACCTGTTGGTATGAGGGGTCGCTTCGCATCTGCGACGCCGTCCTGAGGGTATGGAGGCGTCATGCCATGCCAGTGAATGACAGCGTCTTCGCCTGCCTGGTTTTGCAGAACCACATTGAACCGTTCGCCGGGTTCCAAAAAGAGGCCCGGCTCGCCGTTGGCGCGCAGGATTCCAAAGACCTTAGCGGCCTTTCCAAGGACTTCTAAATTGCGCTGTACGATCCGCAGTTCAGTCGGCGAAGCTGCGTCGGCCGAACTCCGGAAGGAGGGGAAAGCAGAAGTCAAACCTGCTGCCGCTGCTGCTGCAGTTGAATACGCAAGAAAGTTACGTCTTGATAGATTCCGATTCATGGAGTGTTCCTATTCATCCGACACGTCCGAAGGCACGTTCTGGCGCACCTCGTGATACTGGCTAGATACATCGCCCCGATTTCGTGTCGGAGCCGAGCGATCAAACCGACTTTGTCAAATGGAGAGACGCGGAGGTCGCGGCGTAGGAGCCGGGTGTAAGCCCTGCTCGCTCGTAGCTGTGGTTGTTGGCTCAATGGCCAGCGCTAGGCCAGGCGTGGGCACTGCGAAGCTCGGCAACTCCAGCATCTGCACGGAGGGACAGGACGTCCCGAGGCAGCAATTGGTCTTCTGGGCCGGGGAATGATTGCAGCCCCCCGATTTCGCGTTCTCGGAGCCCGGCATTGCATGTTGCTGACCCATTCCCGGCTGAAGGTCACTCGAGCAGCCGGTAATTTCGTGTATGCCCGCATGTGATGCATCGGCTATCGCAGTTCCCATCATAGGCAACAGTGCAAATGCCACCGCGACAAGCGCGGCGGTCAATGTCTTGAGAAGATGTGAAGCAATGACGAGCATCATGCCGTTCCTGTTACACCCTAAAGATAGGTGCAACCTTGATTTAGCTCAATGCCATAAGGCAGCGTGACATCATTCGATGCCGTCCTCAAGCAGTCATCGGACGCAAAATATTGGCATCAACTCACAGAGATTGGCCCTATTTGGGTCGTCCAAAGGCTCTGGGTCTCCTGCGGCTAGGCGACGCAGGCTAGGCCATCGCACCCTAGAGGCAATCAGTTACCCGTAGCTCCTTGGGCGCTTTTGGTAGCTTGTTCCTGAAAGTTGCGCTGCTTTTCGGGCCAAGTGCTTTTAATGAAGGCAATCGTTGCCTTAATTTGGTCGTCGGTGAGCGTCGCTTCCTAGGACGGCATATCAGTCTTGTAATCTTTCCCAGCAAACGCCTGGACCCCGTTCTTAACGATCTTGAAAAGATCGGCGTCGCTGTGATGCCAGGTGTGGCCAGTAGCATCATGGGGCGGAGCTGGGAGCTTTCCGTCAGGCTTGCGTTGCATCCAGTCAGGCTGCCCTTCCAAATTGGCGCCATGGCAACTGGCGCATCGCTGTGCATACAGATCTTTGCCCATGGCAATCACACCGGGGTCGACTTCTATATTGACCCGCGCCAGCTTCGACTGCCACGCGATGTAGCCGCCAACGATTGCCAAGGCACTCAGAGAGACCACAATAGCGACGGCACGTTTTCTTCTCATAGAATGATGATTTCGAGACGCTGGAGCTTGATACCTAAGTTCAGCAACGTGTCCGGCTGACCAAGACCCGATATAAAAAATTTAGATACTACGGGTAGCGGCACCATCCAATATAAAGTGCGTACCGCCGGGTTGGGCAACCGTTTGACCGGGCGGAGATCCCAAGCAAGCCTATCTATTAGATCATCTGTATTCATGGCTGCTCGATCCAATCTAAGAGACGCCACAAACGTCTATATTTTACCGCATATTGCCGGTATGCCCTAGCGAGTAACGGCCCGGCTGCGGCCAGACCGTCAGGCCGTGCGGTTCCATGCCCACATGAATCACCTTCATGTCGCCACTCTCTGTATTGATCGCATAGACAACGTCATCATAGCGCCCCGATAGCCACAGATACTTTCCATCGGCACTGACATTGCCCATGTCGGGGCTACCGCCACCGGGGATTTGCCAAGTTCCCACGACCTTGCGGCTGCCAAAATCGATGATAGAGACGCTCCCTTTGCCCAACGGCTTTCCGTGTATTTGATCAGTACCCCGGTTGGCGACATATAGCTTTGTCCCGTCGCGGCTGGGATAGAGACCATGGGCGCCTATCCCGGTTGGAATAAAGCTGATCTTTTCAAATCTATCGCCGTCGATCACATGGACGCCAGCCGCTTTCATGTCGGCGACAAAGAATGCCTTGCCATCGGGGGAGATCCGGATGTCCTGTGGCATGCCTTTCTTTTCGAGCGGCAGATAGCCAAGAACTTTCCGGTTGACCAAATCGATCTTGGCCAAGCTGCTATCGAACTCGCAGGTAAAGATCACGTATTTGCCGTCGATCGAAAAGTCGGCGTGGTTGATTCCCTTGCATTCGGGAACATCCAGGCTCGACTTCAGTGCCATCGTATGTGGGTCACGAAAATCCAACCGGGCATGCGCCTCGGCGACGACGATCGCATCCTGGCCGTCCGGCGTGAAATACATATTGTAGGGATCGTCGACCATCACCTCCGGGCCGGGTTTGCCAGTCTTGGGGTCGATTGGCGTCAAACTCCCGTCGGTTCGCCCCTCGGCGTTGTTGGCCACCCAGAGAGTCTGCAAATCCCATGATGGCACCACATGTTGCGGGCTTCGTCCCACCGGAAACTTGTCGACAACCGTGAACGTGGTCGGATCGATCACATAGACATTGTTTGATCGTAGATCGGGGACATAGACACGGGGAAGAGCGCCATTGACCGCCGGACTGAAGCGATTGACACCCGCATCGCCGTAGAGGTTGTTCACGTCGCTAACTGGTGGCATCCCAGGAAGTGTGTCGATAGTCGAACCAGCTACCGCCAGAGTGGGGAGAGCAAGGCTCACGAGCAGAACACCCACTGAGGGCGCCATGCGGGCCGAGCGTAAAGATAGTGTCATCACAGCAGTCCTTGCAGAAATATAGGTCGTCGAGGGTTGGATAGCTTGAAGAAAGTCAGGGATTTCCGATGTCGCGTTTGATCGCCTGAATGGTGGTCGCTACGATGGCGTCAATGCCAAGCTTCCCCAATTCGGCGGAGGATCTCCGTGGGTCGCCACCATAGACGCCATCGCTTGGCCCTGGCTTTGGCCCCGCCTTCATGGCTTCTTGGCGAACCATCTGTGGTGCCACAGCAAGCTGCAGAGACGTGTCAGCAAGCGCGGCATGCGTCCCGATCTCGTCATCCTTGTATCCTTGCTTGCGCAAGATCTCAGCGTAGCCGTCAGAACTTACCTGATAATATTCTGGCGGGACAAAGGCGCGGGCGGATGAACCTGCCCATGCTTTGTTCAACCTTGCCACGGCGATCTTGATATCCTTCTGGTAGCCGCCATGATCGCCAAGAAAGACGACATTCCTGAATCCATGAATGGCAAAGCTGTTGGCGGCCGATTCGAGGGTCTTCTCGAAGACGTCATCTGCGACAGTAATCGTGCCCGGAAATTTCATGTGCTCAGTCGGCGGATTGAAACTGCCTTCTGGAGTATAGGCGATGACCGGGGCAACAATCGCATTGCCCAGACCTTGGGCGATCGCGCCAGATATTACCTTCACTCTGATGTTGTGCTTGCCGAGCGCCACGTAGGGACCACTTTGCTCGGTGCCACCGATCGGTATGATGACGGTGGTCTTACCTGCCGCCACTTGGTCGCGAAGCTCGGTCCAGGTCATATCCTCAAGAAAGACCGTCTGCAGCGTCTGGGCGACTGCGACCTGAGCAGCAAGAACAAGGGGTAGCAGTGCCAGAAATTTGCCCAATCTTGCGATCATTTGAGGACCTTTGGATGCTGGTTGATCCACGCTTTGTGCGCCGCGGAGCGTTGATCGTCCAGCGGCATTTCAGCTTGACCTTCCCTCCGTTGGAAGGCGCACGTTACTTGATTTTCATTCTTAGAATCAGTGCCAATCTAGAGCAAGTTCCCTGAAAGGTGAGTCGCCAGGGATTCCCTTCTGCTGCCAAGTGTGATTCGATGGTCGCGGCATTTGGCGGGAGAGGATTATGGGCAAGCCCTACAGCATGGATTTGCGCGAGCGGGTGATTGCGGCGATTGAAGGGGGGATGTCAACGCGTCAGGCTGCGGCGCGGTTTTCGATCGGCATCGCGACGGCGGGCGCCTGGGCGCGGCTGAAGCGGGCGACGGGAGAGGTATCTCCGGCGCGGCAAGGCAAGCCGAAGGGCTCTGTTCTTGACGCGCATGCGGACTTCATCTTCGGCCTGATCGACGCGGCGCCCGACATCACGTTGGACGAGATTGTCGTACGGCTTGAGGATGTTCGCGCCGTGACGGTGGTGCGCACGGCGGTCTGGAAGTTTCTGGATCGGCGCGACATGACGCACAAAAAAAGACTGCCCATGCCAGCGAACAGGAGCGCACGGATGTGAAGGCGGCGCGCGAGGACTGGTGCGGCAATCAGGCCGAACTCGACCCCGAGCGCCTGATCTTCATCGACGAAAGCGGTGTCTCAACGAAGATGGCGCGTCTGCGCGGCTGGGCACCCAAGGGCGAACGCTGCCGCGCCGCGATCCCGCACGGACACTGGAAAACCATTACTTTCGTCGGCGGCCTGACCCTGTCCGGCTTTTGCGCGCCCCTGCTGCTTGACGGACCGATGGACGGCGAGGCCTTCCGCGCCTGGTGCGAACAAATGTTGGCGCCGAGCTTGCGAGCGGGCGATGTCGTGATTATGGACAACCTACCGGCCCACAAGGTCGTCGGCGTGCGCCAAGCGATCGAAGCGCGCGGTGCCGGGCTCTTGTACCTCCCGCCCTACAGCCCCGACTTCAATCCGATTGAGAACGCCTTCGCCAAGCTCAAGGCACATGTGCGAAAGGTCGCCGCCCGAACCATCGACGCGTTGGAAACAGCCGTCGCAAACGCCCTCCGGCAATTCAATCCCACCGAATGCGCCAACTTCTTCGCACACGCCGGATACGGCTTGAATTAAAGGGAACCTGCTCTAGTTATACTGTTTATGCAAAAATAGTATAACTAGCCCTTATCAATAACTTAGTTCCCGGTTCGGCTCAGGCGGTAGACTTTGAGTTGCTCAATTTCCGGCCGATTGTAGAAAGTCGCCCGCACGTGCTCTGGTGGGAGGGCCGGATTGATCCCCATGGCAGTCAGCTCCTTCTTCAAGGCGCCGAGATATGCGTGTCGCTCAGCGCCGAGCGCCTGCAATCCGATATAGGTCGCATTGAAGGCATCGATGTCAGCTTGCTGAATAACACGCTGCGGACAGCGATTGACCGGGTTGAGCACCTCCTGGGCCGGAATATACCCATGGGCAATTAGCGCCGTCAGGACGGCCGTCGAGACACCTAACTTCTTCTCGGCTTGTCGTAGCGTAACGCCGCCATGGTCCTCGCCCCGAACGAGAGATCGGATCTCCTCGACATCTACCAGTAACGACATGTACCCACGCGTCGAATTCAAACGGCCTTTCCATGCCAATTTACCATCAAGGGCAAGTCGTAGGATCTCGACGGACATACAACATGCCTTCTTTGCTGCGGCCGGGACGGTTAATCTCCGCGCGGAGGCCGCTTTTGCAGGCTTCGCCCCATATAGAAGTGTCGCCATGAATTGATCGAGCGCCTGTCGTGAGAAGGCGCGCGCCTTGCCATGGTTGGTTTCAAAAGACATGTAGGGTTCGAACAAGCCAGCCCGGTCGAAAGCCAGAAGCTGTGCCCGTGGGATATTGAGATAGGCGCCGATCTCCTTGAATTTAAGCGAGCCCGTGAGACTGGCTAGGACAGGGGCAGCCGCCTTCGCGGAAAACAGCAATCGATCATTGGTGAGGTCAGCATCCTGCTTTGAAATCAATCCAGCCTCCGATAACAGCTTGCGAAGCCGCTTCGGATGTAAGCCAGTTTCCAGGGAGGCAGAATGGACAGAGTGAATGAGACGATGTTCAAGGCGGCGTCCGAACAGTTCGTCGTCAGACCCGATTGGAAAGTTCTCGACAGCGTAATCCCAGATGATGTCGCGCAGCGGATCGTAAGCCAGGTCCTCGGATTCATGCGCCAGCCAGTCATAGAGTCGGCCATATGTGGCTCTCGGCCCCCATTCGCGTTGACGCCGAAAGAAATTTTTCCGAAAGCGGGCCAGCAATGGATCGATACTCGCTTTGCCATGCTTGGCGATGTCGAACCCAGCCGCACCAGCCCGCCGCCAGTCAGCATCGTCAAGTTCTTCAAGCGTTACATCTACCCCAAACTCAGATACAGCCCCGAGAATCTCTACAACCCGGATGGCTGCATAGAATGGGAGCCGATCTGGCCAACAATTGCCGGTGCTCTGACCATGGATACGATTGATAACGTAGGTCTCGAATGGTGTTGGTATATCCATCTGCGATGACCCAATCATCGTTCTTAGGTCAGGCAGCAGTGACGAGATCCGAGTAGAGAAGTCATAGGCAGCAAAGGCTACAGGCGCGTCAGAAACCTCGTGAAGCATCACATTGTGTCTGGGGCAGCAATAAATGGGCTTTAAGAGCCATGCTACGCGGCAATACGGCCGGGCCTGAAGTGGACCATAGCCAAGTTCAATGTCCTCCTGCAGGCAGCTCAGGCACACCCTTAGGCGTTGCCGCCGCAGAACCAGACGGGTCAGATCCTGTCCGTTGACCATGATGCCGCTTTCTCCACGGCAAAAGCTAAACGTCCGCAGCTCTTTGCTGTCCACATGCCCAAGGGTCGCGGTTTTCTGCAGGCTGGCACTTTTGCCATGAACGATCCCACTCTCCTCGATATCCATGTCGATTAGAAACTGCCGAAGTGTCGGAGAACCGTTTGCAGCAGCCAGTCTGGAGGCATAGCTGGGCAATGGCTCTGTCTTGCCTAAAGGAACACGAAGGAGGTTGATCATTTGCGCCGCCGCTTCCGCCGAGGGCGACTATCGTCGGCAATTTCCGGGTCGTCAGAATCCAGTCCATTCGAAGGGTCGATCTGGTCCCATTTACGCACCAAGAAGACGTTTTCGTCCCTATCGCAGCCAGAAATCAGGGCATAGGCCGCAGCGAAATCAGCTTCCTCGACCACCTTTCGACCAGAGTAGATCACTTCTTCGGCGGCCCCTTGGGTAATGCGGACAATGCGGCCGGTCAAATTTTCGGCCGCATGGCAGAGCCGAAGATAGAATTCATCGGACTGGATGTGCTTGATATCGAAGCCGAGACGGGTTTCGAGGATCGCCTTCAACAGAAAACGAACGAATTTCACGTCATGAGGGATGCTCAGCTTGTCACAGGAAAAGAACCGCGACCGAAACGGAATCTGCGGGTCTTTCCGAGCCATGCGCTTTAGATCCGGCAGGCCGGAGAGAATGAGCCGCATGGGCCACGTATCATCCTGCATGATGTTCTTTAGCGTGTTCAGGACCTTTTGGTGTTCCTGAGGAGCTACCGATTGGAGTGCATGTTGCAACTCGTCGATATGGAGAATCAGGACGCGGCGTTCGCGAAGCTGATGTTTGACGATCCGCCAAGCCACGTTTTCCTTAAGGTCCTTGCCTGCCACATATCCCACAGTCTCCAAGATCGACTGTGCGAGCTGCCGAAGTGTGCAAGGGGAGGGGGCGACAACGCTGACAAGCGGCATCATCGTGCCGAGGGGCGTCTCTTTGGGTGCGAGCATCGGGCGTTTGCTGAAGAGATAGGCCAGAGACCGGCTCTTTCCGGCGCCACTCTCTCCAGTCACAAAGAGCGCCCGGCCCTCGAAGCGTTTGCCCGGTGACACCGACTGCGTCAGCAATGCGCCATCCAGAAGCCGATCCAACTGATCCGCGAGCCGCTTATCCCGAGCGGAGATCACATACGTCTCATATAGAGCGACGAGAGCTGGGTTGATGTCCGGGTTGTCTGAAAAGCGCTCGTCAGCAAGTGCGTCGAATGACCACTGGCTATCGTGGCCAAAGTCACTGACGCTTTTATCCGTGTCGGTAGGGACTGGGGTGTCCATCTCGCTGCTCCTTTATTCAACAGACCAGTCATCTTCGTCACCAGCGGTGGAATTCGCTGGTGGCAAAGGCTCTGGGGATTTCCTTGACGATCTGGCCGAGGGCGCCTCGCTGGGTTCCGGCGGGGTTTCCAGATCACCGTCGAGACTGGGGTCGTCACTGACATCGATATCATCGTAATCAGCGTCGTCGGTGCGATCTGTCGCACGAGCATAAGCGGCACGAATGCGAAATGTGCGATTGAGCTCACGGTCCGCCTTATTCAACTCTTCTGCGCCGATGACGGGTGCGCTTAGGCCAGAGTTTTTAATGGCTCTGTCGCTCATCGCTTTAATGTCGCGGATAGCATCGGCTACGATTGGCCAACTCAGGTCGGCCTGAGCGGCATGCAACCGACGAAGATGCGCTGCTGTTTCCAACCACATTGGCACGGAAACACCTTTCAGAACGCCATTCATTCCGTCATCGGCGGCAGGTACAGAAATCCACCCATGGTTTCCTTTGACTGAGATCTCACCCATATTGTCTTGGTCAATCCGGACTGACACGCGCCTCTGACCAGCTTCCCGCCGGATCTTCTGCAAGGGCTCAGACTGGTAATGGACATTGAGGAAGCGGATGCCACGGCCACCAATTTTCCTCTGGATCGTGGTCCCAAAGATGTGACGAATCCGCTCGTACGGTGGTGCGACCTCAATACCGCACTCACGTGTTGCTTCCAGCCAGGCGTTATAGGGAGTCTTGAAGTTGAGACCGGCGTGCGGCGAGTTGTGATAGACGTCAACGATCCAACGGATCATTGCGTTCCCCAGCTCTTTGACGCTGATGCTGGCGTCCTTCTGAGAATCATAATTGCCTTTAGCCGTAACATTCGAAAATGTCCGACCGGTAAAGTAAGGCATTAAACTCTGGTCGATGGTTCGGAAACTACGCTCGATGGTCCCGCGCAATTCTGGGATGCCACCAATAGCCACCTCCGGCTGTGTGCAAATCGCGAGGGCAGCGGCTTTGAACTCCGGGGCAATGAAGTTACTGCCGCCATCCGTAACAATGACTTCTGGGCTACCGTGCATTTTCCAGGGGGTCTTGCAGCCGTACTTTTGAGCAAGGGATGTCTTATCTGACACGATCATCTGCAAGCATCTCAGCGCGGAGGCGAGCGTGGCTCCTTCGATCGTCAGGTTGGCGCCGACAATGCATCGCGTTGCGGCGTCAATTGCATAGGTAAGATTGCAGCGGATAGCGCCAAGCGCTGACTTTACTTCTGGGTTAAGTGCGCGCCATTCGTCTGAACGCTCCAAGAGTGTGTGAAGATGCACCTTCCAGTCGTCCATTTGCACCCACCCAAGCGGGCGATAGTTCTTCAGGCCGCTATGCGTAATGAAGAATTTCTTCTGGGCAGCTTCGATACCGTCTCGGCCAACGGCAACATGAAAAGGATCAAGTTGCTCGACCTCCCGATACAGCGTCCTGATTGACGGTGCTTTGAGGTAGCTGGCGGAGGATGGGTTGCGTTCAGCGTTCAGCTCGTCAATGCGCGTCTTTAACTGGTTGTAGACAGTGACGACTGACGGTTCCCTACGATCCAAGTAAGATTTGGCATAGTTCTTTACGAGATCGCGAACTTCTGATGACAGTCGGTCATCGTCGTTCCCTGATCGGCGGCGGCCGGACATCAGCATCATTTTGTCGAAGCCACCGTTTTCATACTTATTGATCCATCGGAGAAGCGTGGTCCAGGTTGGAGCTGCGATGATCTCAATCGCTGTCCCACTCCGCGGCTTGGCATCCTGCCGGGTAATCGTGTCTTGGATCTCTGCAATCGCCCGTTTCATTGCGTCTTCGGAGCGACACACCCAATCGATCTGTGCCTCCATGCGGAGGAAGTGGTCGCAATATTCTTTGCGCCAGATGATCTGGTTTTTTTCCTGATCGGTCAGGTCTTCCCAAGTCAGGCCATGGGTGATGACCTTCGAATGAGCTGCTTGAGGGCTGAAAAACTGCCGATCGACAGTCATCTTGTTGGTGCGCAGAAGATCTTCGATCTGATAATGAGTGAAGGTCTCGCAGATATTCGTGCCGTCGGTTCTTTGGAACTCGTGTCCGTAAGCATCTGAATTGTAGCAAGTATAACTGACGCCATTGATCGTGATCCGGTCATGCCGGTTAAATCGATAGATTTGTGCTGGCGCAGTGAGGGATAGAGCGCTCATGCGGCACCTGCATCAGAAGAGCGTTTGACATAGCTGCCATGAGTAATGTGGCCATCGCTGGCCAAGACGAGGTGGCCGGTGCGCAGCAAGGTCAGAATCTGCCGAAACGTGCTGCCATAGGCGGTCGTTCCAAGAAGCAGATCGCGCACCGTCAATGCCCCTTGAAGGGAAGTAATGAACATCATCAAGGACGGATGGATCGATTCAAGCGGCTCGGTTGCGCAGTTGAACATAAGCCGGGCGTCATGAGCCTTCTGGCGCGTGATCTGGACTTCTGTGCGAAGGCGGAGAATTGTCGCATAACTCCGAGGCAACTGAGATTTGAGAATCTTCATGGTCTCTTGGATGCGAAAACGATCGGCGACATGCTGATAGACGACGCTATAGGCGACTTTCTGATCATCCTGGAGGGTGATCAGAAAGTCGAAGTTAAATGTTTTCTTTTCGCCCCTGGCGTCACGGTAAGGCACGGATGGTGGCCGGTCCCAGATGGACGCCACATCCGGATCGATCAGCGTCATGTAAAGAAAGTCGGCCTGGAGCCGGTTCTTATAGAGAACCTCCCGGTTCGACCTGGGATCGAGAATGCTGCCGGAGAACCGGCCCTTGGAGGTCGGTTTGAGTGGGCGACTGGCAATGGAGCGTTCAGGCGGCTGCCAAGTCGGGCAACCGTACACGGACGTTACGCGAGCGCACCTATATGCCAGCCCCCAGGCTTGGCATTGATGATTACCTCGGGAGCCAAGGGCTGACTGTCAGCGGTGCTGGTCGGGATCGACGCGGAGTGATCTTGAGACGTGGAAGACATGGATGACCTCTTTGACGAACGCATAGTGCTGCACTTGCCGGAACCAACGTCGGTTGCGGGCTATATGGCAGCGGCTATTCGTGTCTGGGTCATTTTCATCATGGGCGTACTATTAGCAGATCTTTCCTAATTTGTCGATCGAAATCTTGAATAACTATAGTTATATCAATGAGTTGAGTTAAATTTGTCGCGAACTTTAAGGACAGCGTCGACGAGCTGCTGGAGTTTCCGGATGGAACCGCCGGGCCATGCGGAGCGCAGTGCGTCCAGCTCAATGACGTCAAACGGAAACGCCCAGAGGGGATTCAAACCGCGCTCATCGAGCAGTGTACGAAGGATGTTGTTGGCGAGCGGGACCAGATGCTCCGGGCCGGGTGTCGGGAAGACCAGACGCCGACAACGATCACGCAATGGGGCAGGGATACCATCCATGCTATTGGCCGTGCCAATCCAAACGACATGACTCATGTCGACGGCAGACTGGATGTATGGATCGTGCCATACCTCAGCCGAAGTGGGTTCCAGAAGTCCGAGAAGGGCATCGGTCAATGCACCATTGGTACGACTTGTTCCGGCCTTTTCGACCTCGTCAAGGATGACACCAGGTGACGCGCAAAGATGTCGGCGCATGAGAGATAGAGGCAGGCTTGGTTCGCCCGTCGACCATCTGCGGGCCGTACCTGCCAGCGACGCATCACCGATACCGCCGCAATTATAAACCTCGTACGGGACCTGAAGTAAGTCGAGCAGGCACCGGGCAAAGGAGGTCTTGCCGCCGCCCGGAGGTCCTACAAAGATTGTGGGCCGCATCTCAACATACTTCGTGCGAGACAGGTCGTTCAGGATCACATCAATGATCAACCTGGCATATGGGAACTCATCCTCCAATGCCAAGCGGACCTGCGAGAGTTTCGAGACTTCCACCAAGGGCAAAAGCACATTCAAGATCGACTTGAAGTCGGCGGCGACCCTTTTGCCGTCGGATACCTCGCCATTGCCGACACTCTTCAGGACGACGATCTTGCCGGTTGTGCTCTCGACTGCCTCTTCGTCGTCTTTGTCCAAATCTTCGCTGAGCGTCCCTTTCATTGCCAATAGCTTCGATCCAAAGCTATCAGGCTGGGCCTTCTCCCGGTCCTTATCGGACTCCGTCACCTGGCGGGCTCGCTCTTCTACAAATCGGTCGATCATTTTATGGCCCATTGCATGGGCGCGGACATGCATCGGTGTCCAATGCATTGGCCAGTCTTCGACCTTGCCGGTTGCAGTTAGCATCCAGCCGATCGCCGCGGTGCCATATACAATGGCTTCGTCATCTGGCGTTTTCGGATCGTATGCCAAATCGACCGCGTATCCGGCGATCTTCCACATCGAAGCCCGGTCACCTCGCATGGCTGCATAGTATTCGCAACGACGGGCGCCTTCCTCCCAGCTATTCTGGTTCCGCCTATCCCCTTCGGCAGAGAACCGAAGAGCGATGGCGGCATCCAGGCAGTCCTCAATCCCTGGCGAGACCGACAACGCGTTCAAGGCGTCGCGTGTCAAGTCGGAGGTTGCGGAATTTGGCTTCAGACGGGCCATGATCCGTTCCGAGAACTGGGCAGCATCGACCTGCAGGTTTTCCCGGCAGAAAGGTTGCAGTCGCAAGAGCTCAGGGAACGAAGGCAGATGAAGACCAGTCCTCGCAGCGGCGCTGCGACGACCAAAAGCCTTCGCCCGCCTGGCACGCGCCACCGCTTCGTCGGGATTGATCTCGCTCATTGCCAGCCCTCCGCGTCCTCACGCCGGGCGCCCAAGCGGTACCAGCGTGAATAAGTGCGGGCCCAACCTTCCGTCGGATGTACAGACCAGAGCGGGGAGGTTCGAATGTCACGACAGGAGCCGAGGAGCGGATGCTCACCGACATTGCCGGTCAAACAAACCTCCTGCCGGGTGGCTTGTACCCAGCCTGTCAGAACAGGCGCGTTTTTCAGTTCAGCGGCAGTGGGGCCGGTGCCATTGATAATTCGCCGAAGATCGATGGCGAGGTTTTCGAGACGAGTGATTTCAACTTGGGCACGCAACAGCGCTGCCCCTTCAAGGGGTCTCTTCACGGGATCACCTGCATAGTTTTTGGAGGCCCTGGGGCTGCCAGGGCAGGGGATTGATGCAGGTGGGGCCGAGGACGCGCTCTAACGTGCCATAGCGGCGCCAAACCCGCCTGCATGGCGACGTATTCGTCGGTTATGCAGGCGTCCAGCGCCCGATGCCGCTGAGATTGCGGCGGGCTGGTGCTGACGGCGATGGATAGGCGTGAGCTTCATGATTAGAACAAATAAAGAACAACGGGATTTGCGTCAAGTGGGAAAATATGCTCTTTAATTAACACTTAAAAGTAGCGAGTCGCGACCGGGGATCGCCACAACGGCGTGCTGGGTGGAAGGGCATCGGCACCAAGTCGGCTTCGCTACTTCATCGTCGAGGAAGATCACAATGGCTGATGGCTCAAAACCGCTCAAAGAAACGAACAAGGTGCTGATTGGGATCATCCTGATAGCTAACGTCGTCTTATATTATCTTGCCGTGAAAACCGATGCGTTGCTGTCGGCGGATTGGCCGATGGTCTACAAGAACGTGATGGACGCGATACCGGCTGGTGGTGTCGCGATCTTCAGCGGCATCCTCAACGCGCAATTATCTCCTGCGATGAAGGCTCGCATCGCATTCTTACGCTGGAATAACCCGTTGCCGGGTTCCTTCGCTTTCACGAAATACGCCCACGAAGATCCACGGGTCGATGTCGCCGCTCTTGAGAAGAAGTACGGCCCACTGCCGACAGACCCCAAGGACCAAAACAGGCTTTGGTATAAGCTCTATAAGACCGTCGAAGATGAAGCTGCAGTCTTGCAGGTTCATCGCGAGTATCTCTTCACGCGCGACTATAACGGTCTGTCCCTGTTGATGCTGATCGGCTTAGGGGCCGCTGGTTTCTATCAGATCCCATCATTGAAGACGGCGGGGATCTATTTTCTTGCCCTCCTGTTCCAATTTTTTCTGACAGGCCAGGCCGCTCGACACCACGGAAAGCGCTTTGTCACAAGCGTTTTGGCAAGGTGTGCGGCACGAGAAGCGTAGGGGGAGGCTCGTTATGACGGATTCATTCGAGATAGATTTTCTTGATGTCGAGACTACGAAAAGCGGTGACGCTATTGCCATGCGTTACACCATTGATGCCGTAACGCAGATCCATGTGGTCGATGGAGGATATGTGGACACAGGAACGTCCCTATCTGCGCACATCAAAAAGCACTACGACAATCCCAACTTCATCGACCGAGTTATTGTTACGCATCCAGACGGAGATCATGTAAATGGCCTTCGCACGATTCTTGAGGACTTTGAGGTCGGGGAATTGTGGATGCTCCGACCGTGGAACTATGTCGACGAGTTGTTGCCTAGGTTTGCGCGATACTCGAACGCAGATAATTTGAAGGCTCGATTAAAAGAGATTTATCCTTATATCGCAACATTAGAAGAGATGGCCTTGGCAAAGGGCATTGAGATAGTACCTCCATTTCAAGGGCTGTATATCGGCCCGTTCGTCGTTCTGGCTCCGACGAAAGCGCGCTATTTGGATCTCATTGTTGAGTCCGATAAGACGCCAGAATCGGTAGCTGACGAGCAAAGAACCTTCGCTGAAACCGCTGCAGACGCCCTGGACGCCCTCGTGGCGAAAGTCGTAACTGTCGTGAATATGGTGAGGGCTAGCTGGGGGGAAGAGGCGTTCTCGGCAGAGAGCACAAGTGCCGAAAACGAGATGAGCGTAGTCCAATATGCCAATATTGCTGGGAAGAAGATCTTGCTCACTGGTGACGCGGGCCGCGAAGCTTTGACAGAAGCGGCTGACTATGCGGAGCAAACTGTTGTGGTTCTTCCTGGCATTGATCGAATTCAGGTGCCGCACCATGGGTCAAGGCGCAACGTGTCAACGGAAATACTTGATCGATGGTTAGGTCCTCGATTGGAACAGCAACCAGCCGCAGGACAAGGAAGTTTCACGGCGATCATAAGCTCGGCGAAAGCTGACAAAGACCATCCGCGAAAAGCCGTTGTCCGAGCATTCATTCATCGTGGCGCTAACGTTGTTACAACCGAAGGCAAAACTGTTTGTACCTATCTGAACAGTCCGGATAGGGCCGGGTGGTCAGCTATAACACCAGAAGGCTATCCAGACGATCAAGAGGAGTGACGCCAATTTATTGAGGATCGAGCGCGCACGGGTCGCGGCACCGATTCGTGTTTCGTCGGTAGTCCTTCCAGATAACGAATGAAGAAAACCACGGTTAGAGATATAGGCGTCCATAAAGATCAGGCGGACAGCCTCATCGACCTCTGAGACTCCATATATTCTTCGCGCTCCGCATCGATCTCATCCATTAAAGCCTGGGCGCCAAGCATATCGCCAGGATCAAGCTCCAATATGTCTTCGAGTAAGCAGGTAGAACGCAAGAACCTTTGGTCTTCATCGTCAGCGGGGTCGGTCTCGTGATAGGTCTTGGCCAGTTCATACATGGCACAGAGGACTTGCCTCGGTCCCATCCATGTCCATTTTAATGCATTCCCTTCTTGTTCATACTCCTCCCACAGAAACCGGCTTTTCTCGATGCCAAATTCCAGGAACTCCTCCTTGAGTTTGCGGTCATCAGAAAGTTCAGCTCTCAGGAACGCAAGTTCTGGGCTATATGGATCGATGTCGTAAGCGACATTGATGAAGTCTCTGCGGCTGAATTCGTTTGTCTCTCTGCGAATCAGCGGGAGAAGATGATCTGCGGGGCTGCATAGCATTGGACCCAAAGGAGATACTTTAACCTTAGCCTTCGGGGGAACGATGGTGCCGATGGGACCACGGTAAGGGGCCAAATAAAAGCTATCGTCGAACATCTCATTCCTCCTCTGTCAGGGGAAATGGTGACTGCGGTTATTGCAAGGAACAATCACTACGCGGGGCGGCTTTCCGGCGAATAGAAAACATCACCCTTGTCAATCTCTTCGCGCATATTCACCGTTTTGATGAAATGAAGACGAGCGGGCGAACCCAAAGGTGTTGTAAAGCATATCGCAAAGCGGCTTGACATCCTGCGGGGACATTGCAGCTAACGGAAGTACGATTTCAGGGTACAGGATCGTGTCTTTGCGGACCGTCTTGAGGGGTATCCTGCGCTGCATTGTGGCCTGTTGCCAAAGTCCATGATCCTTAACACCAAGCAGGCTCATGAACAGATAAAACGGGCCTTCTACTTGTTCCTTCTGCAATCGCGACAAGTATCCTGGTACTTCATAAACCAGAGCGTCTTCAATTTCGGAGCCGACAACGCCATATTGTTTTTGATCAGGCGAATGCCCGACACAGCAGACAGCTTCCACTACACCCGAGCGGAACAGCAGACTATAAGCGCGGGAGCCTTCGGTTCCATGTTCCGGGCCGCTGTATGTGCCTAGCCCCTCCAGCGCATATCTAGGGTTCCATCCGCCATGCGTCCCGATAGGTGCGATGCCTGCGTCATTCGGCTTGAAGTCTAGCTGAACAGTTTCAGTAACCGCCGATAAAGGAATCACATGCAGAACCAGCTTCGCCCCATCTTGCAGCGGCACTAAGCCTTCATCGGCTGCGATGGTTTCCAGGCGCGAAGTCCTGAAATTCCGGATCTTATCTATCAGCCCATCCGCATAGGTAAACGCCTGACGCAGTTCAGTGACATCCATGGGGTACTTTCCAGCGCTGTTGCGTGCCCAAAACTTGCTGTTTGCAATAACTCGATGAGGACCGATCCAGCTTCTCGGAACACGGATAACGATAGCGTATCGATTCTCCCGGAGCGCGATCATGGCCATTGAAACGCCTGGTATCCGAGGTTCCACACCATCCCGGATGATGCCTTCGAGTTTCAACAGCTCGGCATCTGGGTCGGCTAATGCTAGACCGGCAAGGTCCACAGCTTCCCCGCCTTCCTCTCGGACGCCAATTACGAGGTCACCACCCAATGTGTTGGCAAACGCTGTGATGTCGGCAAGAAACTCTCTCTTTTGTTCGTCATTCAAACGCCTGACACCAGCATCAACGCGGCCGTACTCTTCTTTAAAATCTAGGGTTCGACTCTCTCTGACGTTCGCGACAATGACAGCCTCAAGGTCGCCCTGTGTGATCGATGATGGTGACTTGAATAGCATGTTGCTGCCCGTGTATCGAAAATCTGTTGCGATAGAGTATATGGTTCACGTCATTGATTCTGGCGTCAAGCCAGTTGCCCAGACGGTTTGATCACTAAATGGACTAATTAGCGTGAGGGTGCATCGTGACTCAGTCCAGGCGTATCGACCGGTGCATCTTTTGTGGCGCCGACGGTGCCATAATAGAACTTAAACGGGAGCACATCATCCCCTTCGCGCTGGGTGGGCAGGACACGCTGCTCGAAGCCAGTTGTGGAGCCTGTGAAGACATTACCAAGAAGATCGAAGATTACTGCTGTCGCAGGATGTTTGGTGACGTCCGTGTTCACCTCAAGATGCCATCTAGACACAAGAAGAATAGCAAACGGACGCATTTACCCATCGAGGTCGACACCGATGCTGGGATGGAGAAGGGGGACGTTCCGGTTACGGATCATCCCGGTATGCTTTGCACCTTCGCGTATGACCTCCCCACCATCCTGCTAGGGATACCGCCCACGGATCAAATTGCGGGCCGAGTGGTCATGAAGCCATTAGCCGAAGACTTCCGCGAGCGGGTAATAAAACAGGGAGGCAAGGGCGTCACGATTCCGATGAACCATGATGCCGAAATGTATGCCTGAATGTTGGTCAAGATTGGATATTGCTATGCGATCTCGGAGTTGGGACTGGATGCGTTCTCACCCCTTATCATGAACCTCATCACTGGCACGCGGCTGTGATTAGGCATGCAATAAGGACCCCGTTTTAGGGGTTATCGGCATCCAAAAGGGACCCCTTTGACGCCGGGGTTCAGACTGCCCTCCGACGAGATCGGAGGGGTACAGGGGATGCTGGTCGTGGAGACGATTGCGAAGATCCGCCGGGCCTATTTTGGCCAAGGGAAGGCGATCAAGGAGATCTGCCGGGAGCTTGGCATATCCCGGAAGGTGGTTCGGAAGGTCATCCGGACGGGGGCGACCGAGTTCCGATATCAGCGCGAGGTGCAGCCGCTGCCGAAGATCGGGCCGTGGCGTGATCGGCTCGACGAGATGCTGCGGGCCAATGAGGGCAAAACGGCCCGCGAGCGGTTGACGCTGATTCGCCTGTTCGAGGCATTACGCGGCCTCGGCTATGACGGCAGCTACGACGCCGTTCGACGCTATGCCCGGGGATGGCATAAGGAACGCGGCGCCGCGACAGCAGAGGCTTATGTGCCGTTGTCGTTTGCGCCGGGCGAGGCCTACCAGTTCGATTGGAGCCACGAGGTCGTGCTGATCAATGGCACGACGGTGACGGTCAAGGCGGCCCATGTCCGGCTCTGCCATAGCCGGATGC
>Ga0255336_100637_pt1 | contig 46198 bp, 40 predicted proteins | sample MeOH1_35cm_T3_17_FD_189102 | JGI IMG/M metagenome (GOLD analysis project Ga0255336, IMG submission 189102) | Sandy soil microbial communities from University of British Columbia, Vancouver, Canada - MeOH1_35cm_T3_179 | ecosystem: Engineered > Artificial ecosystem > Sand microcosm > Unclassified ...
GGTTACCGTGAGCCGCCGTCGTGTTGTTGTTACAGGCCTGGGGCTGATTTCGCCTGTTGGCAATAATGTTGCCGACGGCTGGGCCAATCTGGTCGCCGGCAAGTCGGGTATTGCCAATATCACGAAGTTCGACGCGTCGAACTTTTCCACTCGTTTCGCCGGCGAGGTGAAGGGCTTTAATATCGAGGACTACATCCCCGGTAAAGAGGCGCGCCACATGGATACGTTCATCCACTACGGCGTGGCTGCAGGCATCCAGGCGATGCAGGACAGCGGGCTCGAAGTCACCGACGAGAATTCGGAGCGCATCGGCGTGGTGGTGGGTTCGGGTATCGGCGGCCTGCCGATGATCGAAGTGACGCAAACTGAACTGCTCAATCGCGGCCCGCGCCGCATTTCGCCGTTCTTCGTGCCGGCGTCGATCATCAACATGATTTCGGGCCATCTGTCGATCAAGTTCGGCATCAAGGGTCCCAATCTCGCGATCGTCACCGCGTGTACCACTGGCCTGCACTGTATCGGCGAGGCTTCGCGCCTGATCGAATACGGCGACGCCGACGTGATGATCGCTGGCGGTGCGGAATCCACCGTATCGCCGCTCGGCATCGGCGGCTTTGCCGCGGCGCGCGCGCTGTCGCAACGCAATGACGATCCGGCCACGGCGAGCCGTCCGTGGGACAAGGACCGCGACGGCTTCGTGCTGGGCGAGGGCGCGGGCGTCATGGTGCTGGAGGAGTACGAGCACGCCAAGGCGCGCGGCGCGAAGATCTACGCCGAAATCAGCGGTTATGGCATGAGCGGCGACGCCTACCACATGACCGCGCCGCTCGAAGATGGCGACGGCGCACGCCGCTGCATGTTGGCCGCGCTGAAGAACGCGGGCATCAACTCGGATCAGGTGAATTATCTGAACGCGCACGGCACGTCCACGCCGCTCGGCGACCTGGCCGAAACTACCGGCATCAAGCGCGCATTCGGCGATCACGCCAAGGACATGGTCGTGAACTCGACCAAGTCGATGACGGGTCACCTGTTGGGCGGCGCCGGCGGTCTTGAGTCCGTGTTCACCGTGCTGGCCGTGCATCACCAGGTGTCTCCGCCGACGATCAACATCTTCAACCAGGACCCGGCCTGCGATCTCGACTACTGCGCCAATACCGCGCGCGAGATGAAGATCGACGTCGCGCTAAAGAACTCGTTCGGGTTCGGCGGCACGAACGGCACGCTGGTCTTCAAGCGCGCCTGATCGCCCGATCGTTTGGTGACGACACGCCAGTCCGCGACGCCGGCTCCGCCGGCGGCTTCCCTTGAATCGGCAACGCCCGACGGAGCGTCGCAACGGATCGCGTTGCGGCGCTCCGTTACGCTGCGCACTGCGGCGGCGGTTTTCGTGCTGATCGCGACACTGGCCGTCTACACATGTCTCGCCGCGCGCATGGGCGCGTGGTGGGCGGTTCCGTTTACGCTCGCCGCATGCGCGCTGCTCATACTGGGCGCGGCCAGACATGAGCTTGCGCGGCCCATCACGCTCAAACTTGGGCCGGACGGCTTGTCCGCATGGGATGGCGCTGGAAATCTGCTCGCCCAAGGGCGCATTGCCGGTTGTTCGCAGTGGACCGGTCGTTTGCTGGTTCTGGCCCTCGCGCCGGATCATGGGCGGCCATGCACGCTGATGGTCCCCGTCGATGCGATTCCCGCGTCTGCCTTCCGGGAACTGGCGGTGCTGGGCCGGCGTGGCGCCGGCGCGTGACTGTAACGACTGTAACCGTGTTACCGGCGTAACTTGCCGCAATGTCTGGGGCGCTACAATGGTGCCCCTCCATGCGCCCTATAGTTAACGGATTTATCAGGTGAGCGAAAAAGAAATTGATCAGGTGCTGGTCGAGCGCGTCCAGAAGGGCGACAAGGCCGCGTTCGAGCTTCTGGTCTCCAAATACCACCGCAAGATTCTCCGGCTCATCTCGCGCCTCGTGCGCGATCCCGCCGAAGTGGAAGACGTTGCCCAGGACGCCTTCATCAAGGCATACCGGGCCTTGCCGCAGTTTCGCGGGGACTCGGCCTTTTACACGTGGTTGTACCGGATTGCGGTCAACACGGCAAAGAACTACCTTGCGACCCAGGGCCGGCGCGCTCCGACCTCGACCGAAGCGGATGCTGAAGAAGCTGAAACTTTCTCGGATGCCGACCAACTAAGGGATATCAACACGCCTGAGTCGATGTTGATGAGCAAGCAGATCGCAGAGACGGTCAATGCTGCGATGGCGGTTTTACCGGAAGAGCTGCGCACCGCCATTACTCTTCGTGAAATTGAAGGTTTGAGCTACGAGGAAATCGCCGAGATGATGGGTTGCCCGATTGGCACCGTCAGATCGCGAATTTTCCGCGCTCGCGAAGCCATTGCGGCAAAATTGCGTCCGTTGCTTGACACACCTGAAGGCAAGCGCTGGTAAGTTACCGGCTCGCCGAATGGGCGCGGGTGCAATCTCTGGATTAGTGGTGTCACTACGGGGTATTTGTAAGATGGGGAGCATCATGGGGTCGGTCTCGATGCAATCGCAAGCCAGTTCGCGCGGCGAGCGTCTGTCCGCTTTTGTCGACGGTGAATTCGGCGAAGAGCATCTGAATCTCAACAAGTTTCTTTCCGAGCTGGACGGCGAGGATCGTGCCGGCTGGTCGAGCTATCACCTGATCGGCGACGCGTTGCGTTCCGACGATCTGGCGGTTAGCCCGGCGGTGAGCCGCGCGTTTCTGAGCGGTTTCGCCGCGCGCTTCGAAAACGAACCGCATGTGCTCGCGCCTGAGGCGATGCCGATCGCGCGCCGCTTATTGGCGCTGCGTCGCCGTGTGGTGCCGGCCTTTGCCGTGGCTGCCGCCGCCGCGACGCTCACTTGGATCGTCGTGCCGCAACTACAAGGTGTACCGGGCGGGCCGGGCGCGGCGCAGGTCGCGTCGGTCCAGTCGCAGGGTGCGCTGCAGCGGGTGGCGATGGCGTCCGCGCCGGCGGCTGCCGTTCAGGCCGTCGCACAAGACGCCAACATCATTCGCGACGCCAGTCTGGATCAGTATCTGGAAGCGCACCAGCAATTCGCGCAACAACCGGCCATGCCGGGCTCGATGCCGCTGATTCGTGCCGCGGCGGTCACTACGCAAGGCCAATAGTTTGATGCAGACTCCGCGGTTGAATAAAACGACTATTTGGGGGCGGCTGCCGGCATTTTTATTCTGCGCAGCCGTGTTGTTGTCCGCTACACCGCGGGTTTTTGCACAAACCGACGATCCGCTCGCCGTTCGTCGCACGGCCGCGGATATGCTCGATCGCATCCATCAGGCCGCGCAACAGCAGAACTACGAGGGCGCGTTCGTTTATCAACGCGGCAATTTCGTTCAGACGTCGCGGATATCGCATTATGCGACCCGCGCCGACGGCGAATACGAGCAACTCGAAAGCCTCGACGGCAAGCCGCGCAGGATGCTTCGTCATAACGAGGATCTCTACACGTTTGTGCCGGAGCGGCGTCTGTGCGTAGTCGAAAAGCGCCAAAACAAGGACTCATTCCCGGCGCTGCTCGCGGTAAGCGGCGAGCAGGTGCTGTCGGTCTACGAGCCGAAACTGCTCGGCGACGACCGCGTCGCCGGCATCGACAGCCAGGTGATCGAACTCGATCCGAAAGATGCGTATCGCTTTGCCTACAAACTGTGGGCCGATAAAAAGACTGGCTTGCTGCTGCGGGCGCAGACACTCGACCCAAACGGCCAGGTACTCGAGCAGTTGTCGTTTTCCCAGATTCGCATCGGCGTGCCGGTCGACAAGGCCGCAATCGTCAACGGAATTCGTAATACAGCAGGCTGGACGGTGGTGCGTCCTCCAGTTGAGCCGATTGATATGGCCGCGCAAGGCTGGCAGATCTCGCCGACGGTTCCCGGATTCCGCAAGATTCGCGAGTTGCGTCGTCCGATGGCCGCGCGGGAAGCCGGCCAGCCGACCATTCCCGTGGACCAGGCCGTGTTTTCCGACGGCCTCGCGGCGATTTCCGTGTTCGTCGAACCGGTCGAGAACAACACGCGCAAAGAGGGCGCGGGCAGCAGCGGCGCGACGCATGTGCTCGTCAAGCGGCGCGGCGACTTCTGGATTACCCTGCTCGGTGAAGTGCCCCAGAGCACATTGCAGCAATTTGCGTCTGCCATAGAATACAAGGCTCCGAAGTAATCCCCGAATCCTGAATCCCTCGGCTTTCTACGATATGACGACTTTCTCGGTGCGCAATTTCCTCGCGGCCGCGGTGGTAGCGGCGTGTTTGCCGCTCGTACCGCATACGGCGTCTGCGGCTCCCGCAGCCAATCTGCCCGATTTCACCGACCTCGTCGACAAAGTCGGCCCGGCGGTCGTCAACATTCGCACGACCACGCGCGTATCGAGCAGCGGTCTGCGTGGCGGTCTACCGCCCGGCATGGACGACGGCGACATGTCGGAGTTCTTCCGCCGCTTTTTCGGCATTCCGATGCCGCAATCACCGCAATCCCCCGGCTCACCTCAAACGCCCGGATCGCCGCGCGGCGGTGACAACGGCGGCAGCGGCGGCACGCCGGACTCGCCCGACGGCAGCGATCCGGAACAGAACAGCGGCGTGGGCTCGGGCTTCATTCTGTCGGCGGACGGTTACGTGATGACGAACGCGCACGTCGTCGATGACGCGGACACCATTTACGTCACGCTTACCGATAAGCGCGAATTCAAGGCCAAGCTGGTGGGCGTGGACGATCGAACCGACGTCGCCGTCGTGAAGATCAGCGCCGGCAACTTGCCCACGATTACGATCGGCGACTCGAACAAGGTTCGCGTGGGCGAATGGGTGGTCGCGATCGGCTCGCCGTTCGGTCTTGAGAACACGGTGACGGCTGGCATCGTCAGTGCGAAGGGGCGCGACACGGGCGATTACCTGCCATTCATCCAGACCGACGTGGCTGTCAATCCGGGGAACTCGGGCGGGCCGCTGATCAACATGCAGGGCGAGGTGATCGGCATCAACTCGCAGATCTACAGCCGCACCGGCGGTTTCATGGGCATTTCGTTCGCGATTCCGATCGACGAGGCGATGCGCGTGGCCGATCAGCTCAAGGCATCGGGCAAGGTCGTACGCGGCCGGATCGCGGTCGCGATCGGCGAGGTCACCAAGGACGTGGCCGATTCGCTCGGCCTGCCAAAGGCGCAGGGCGCGCTGGTCAGCAGCGTCGAACCGGGCGGTCCGGCGGACAAGGCGGGCGTGCAGCCGGGCGATATCATCCTGAAGTTCAACGGTCATTCGGTCGATACCGCAACGGATCTGCCGCGCATGGTGGGCGACACCAAGCCGGGTACCAAGTCGACGATCACGATCTGGCGCAAGGGCCAGACGCGCGATCTGCCGGTCACGATCGCCGAGATGCAGCCTGACAAGAGCGCGAAGGCGGACCAGAAGAAGCCGCAGCCGCCGAAGCAACGCGCCACGAACGTGCTGGGTGTCGCCGTCAGCGACATCCCCTCGGATCAGTTGAAGGCGCTCAAGCTGCGCAACGGCGTGCAGATCGACGCGGTGGACGGACCGGCCGCGCGCGTCGGGCTGCAAAAGGGCGACATCATCTTGCGTGTGGGCGATACCGACATCACGAGCGCGAAGCAGTTCGACGAAATCAGCTCGCATCTCGATTCGCAGAAGATGGTCGCGCTGCTGGTTCGCCGCGGCGAGACCACGCAGTTCGTGCCGATTCGCCCGCGCAGCGGCACCAAGTAAGCATGGCGGCACCGCTCACGCTTTACGGGCGCGCGTGGTGCCACCTGTGCGAAGACATGCGCGCCGCGCTCGAGCCGTTGTTGGCCGAGTTCGGCGCGCAGCTAGAAGTTGTCGACGTCGACGCCGATCCCTCGCTGGAAGCGCGTTACAACGAGTTGGTGCCCGTCCTGGTCTGCGACGGCATCGAGTTGTGCCACTATCACCTCGACATCGCACGAGTTCGCGCCGCGCTTGCAATGCGGTGAGGTGCGCTGAGTTCAAACGAGGTTGCAGCAACGCGCAACAGGATCAAGCGCGCGCTTTATGAAAATGTTCGCGCCAAGTTCCACGTCTCTCCTGAGCCGTCTTTCCGCCCCGGCCTCGCAAGATGCGCCGGGCGATAGCCTTTTCGGCTAAAATAGATAGGTTTTTCACCTACTTACAAGGCGTGCTCCGCTATTGTCCGAGCGCGCCTTTTTCGCTTGATCGGTACTGAATGGATCATATTCGTAACTTCTCGATCATTGCGCACATCGACCATGGCAAGTCGACGCTCGCGGATCGCATCATCCAGATCTGCGGCGGCTTGTCCGACCGCGAGATGGAAGCCCAGGTGCTCGACTCGATGGATCTCGAGCGCGAGCGCGGCATCACCATCAAGGCACAAACCGCCGCACTGACGTATCGCGCCCGTGACGGGCAGATTTACAACCTGAACATGATCGACACGCCGGGCCACGTCGACTTCTCGTATGAAGTCAGCCGCTCGCTGTCCGCCTGCGAAGGCGCGCTGCTGGTCGTCGACGCGAGCCAGGGCGTGGAGGCGCAAACCGTCGCCAACTGCTACACGGCGATCGAACTCGGCGTCGACGTGATTCCGGTGCTCAACAAGATCGACTTGCCGGCGGCAAACCCCGAAAACGCGATCTCCGAAATCGAGGACGTGATCGGCATCGACGCAACGGATGCCACGCATTGCAGCGCGAAAACCGGCCAAGGCGTCGAAGACGTGCTGGAAGCGCTGATCGCAAAAGTGCCGCCGCCCAAGGGCAATCCTGAAGCGCCGCTGCAAGCGCTGATCATCGACTCCTGGTTCGACAATTACGTCGGCGTCGTCATGCTGGTGCGTATCGTCAACGGCACGCTGCGTCCGAAAGACAAGATTCGCATGATGGCGACCGGCGCGCAGTATCCGGTCGAGCATATCGGCGTGTTCACGCCGAAGTCGAAGAATCTCGAATCATTATCGGCGGGGCAGGTGGGCTTCATCATCGCCGGCATCAAGGAACTGGCCGCGGCGAAGGTGGGCGACACTGTCACGCTGCTGAACCGTCCGGCCGCCGAGCCGCTGCCGGGCTTCAAGGAAGTGAAGCCGCAGGTGTTCGCGGGGCTCTATCCGGTCGAGGCGAACCAGTACGACGCGCTGCGCGACTCCCTCGAGAAGCTGAAGCTGAACGACGCGTCGCTGCAGTACGAGCCGGAAGTGTCCCAGGCGCTCGGTTTCGGTTTCCGTTGCGGGTTCCTCGGTCTGCTGCATATGGAGATCGTGCAGGAACGTCTCGAGCGCGAGTTCGACATGGACCTCATCACCACGGCTCCGACCGTGGTGTACGAAGTCCTGCAACGCGACGGCACGACCATCATGGTCGAAAATCCGGCCAAGATGCCCGAGCCGTCGAAGATCGAGGAGGTGCGCGAGCCGATCGTCACCGTGAATCTGTACATGCCGCAAGACTACGTCGGCGCGGTGATCACGCTATGCACGCAGAAGCGCGGCAACCAGATCAACATGCAGTATCACGGCCGTCAGGTGCAGCTCACGTATGAAATTCCGATGGGCGAAGTCGTGCTCGACTTCTTCGATCGTCTGAAGTCGATTTCGCGCGGTTATGCGTCGATGGATTACGAGTTCAAGGAATATCGCGCCTCCGACGTCGTGAAGGTCGACATGCTCATCAACGGCGACAAGGTGGATGCGCTGTCGGTCATCGTGCACCGTTCGCAAAGCCAGTATCGCGGCCGCGAAGTCGCGGCAAAAATGCGCGAACTGATTCCGCGCCAGATGTACGACGTCGCGATTCAAGCCACCATCGGTTCGAACATTATTGCGCGCGAAAACATTAAAGCGTTGCGTAAGAACGTGCTGGCAAAATGCTACGGCGGCGACATTTCACGCAAGAAGAAATTGCTGGAAAAGCAAAAGGCAGGCAAGAAGCGAATGAAGCAGGTCGGGTCCGTCGAGATTCCGCAAGAGGCTTTCCTCGCGATTCTGCGTGTCGAAGACAAATAAGACGAACAACGGAACTCTATGAATTTTGCGCTGATTCTTTTTGTGCTCGTCGTTTTGACGGGTATCGCATGGGTGGCGGACAAACTGGTTTTCATGCCGCAACGGCGCCGCGCGGCGGAAGCCGCGGTCGCCGAATTCGACCGTCAGCAGGCACGCATCGGCGAGCGTTTCGCCGACGAAAATGCCGCGCAAACGCGCGCCCGTCTGCGTGACGACAAGCTGCGTCAACCGTGGTGGCTCGAGTATTCGGCGAGCTTCTTCCCGGTGATTCTCGTGGTGTTCGTGGTGCGCTCCTTCGTGGTCGAGCCATTCAAGATTCCGTCGGGTTCGATGGTGCCGACACTGCTGGTGGGCGACTTTATCCTCGTCAATAAATTCGATTACGGCCTCCGCTTGCCGATCACCAATACGAAGATCACCGAAGGCCGTCCGCTGCAACGCGGCGACGTCGTCGTGTTCCGCTACCCGAAAGACGAATCCGTCGACTACATCAAGCGCGTCATCGGCGTGCCGGGCGATACCGTCGCCTATCAGGACAAGAAACTGACGATCAACGGTAAGCCGGTTCCTGAAACGCCGCTGCCGGACTATCTCGACGAAGAGCGCCTCGGTTACGCGAAGCAGTTCGAGGAGAATATCGAAGGACGCAAGAACGCGATCCTGAACAATCCCGCGGTGCCGCCGTTCATCATCGGTGCCGAGGATTATCCATATCGCGACAACTGCACGTACAACGCACGCGGCGTGATCTGCAAAGTGCCGCCGGGCAATTACTTCATGATGGGCGACAACCGCGACAACAGCGCGGATAGCCGGTACTGGGGTTTTGCGCCGGATAAGAATATCGTCGGCCGCGCGTTTTTCATCTGGATGAACTTCAGCAATCTGAAACGCATCGGCTCGTTCAACTGAGTTCGCGTGCACCGATTGCACGACACGTCGCGCGATGGCCACGCATGGTCAATTAAGTCGCGGCGTGTTGTTACACCACTTTAAGAAGCTGCGGTAACGTCGCTTCAGCACGCTTTTTCCGCTGGCCGTCCCGCCTTTTCGCGGGGTAAGGCGCCCGCGTTATACTCTGCCCATGCCCCTATCTCCGTTGGAAAGCCGTTTGCGCTACGAATTTCGCAATGCGGAATTGTTGCGCCAGGCTTTAACGCACCGCAGTCATAGTTCCACGCACAACGAACGGCTCGAGTTTCTCGGCGATTCCGTTCTGAACTGCGCGGTGGCTGCGCTTTTGTTCCAACGCTTCGGCAAACTGGACGAAGGCGATCTGTCGCGCGTCCGCGCCAATCTGGTCAAACAGCAGTCGCTTTACGAGATCGCTCAGGCCCTCAATATCTCGGAAGGTTTAAGGCTCGGTGAAGGCGAGTTGCGCAGCGGCGGCTTTCGCCGGCCCTCGATCCTCGCCGACACGCTGGAGGCGGTGCTGGGCGCGGTATTTCTCGACGGCGGTTTCGACGCCGCCCAAACGGTCATCAAGCGCCTTTACGTGCCGATCCTCGATCACATCGATCCGCGCACGCTGGGCAAGGACTCCAAGACGCTGCTGCAGGAGTATCTGCAGGGCCACAAGATCGCGCTGCCTACTTACACGGTGGTTGCGACTCATGGCGCAGCGCACAATCAGCAATTCGAAGTCGAATGCACGGTGCCGAAGCTGGACGTGAAAGTGTCGGGTTCCGGTGCGAGCCGCCGGGCGGCGGAGCAGGCCGCGGCCAAGAAGGCGCTCGACGAGGTGATGGCGGCGGCGCCCGCCGTGGTCGCCAAGCCGAAGCGCTCGAAGGGCGCCCGCGCGGCGAAGCACGCCGAGCCTGAGATCGTGCCCGGCGTCACCGGCGTGCAGGCCGCGCTCGATCTGCGCAGTCCGGATCGCAAGGGCGAACGCGGCACTGGGCGGACCGAGGCCCGAGCGGTAGCCGCGGCAGCAATGGAGCCGTCCGCCGAACGGCCGTTGCCGACAGCCGCTGCCGCGCCGCTGGCCGTGATTCGCGCCGCGCACGTCGAATATAGCGGGCAAGAGAAGTCCGAGCGCGCCGAGAAGGCGGATAAAGCGTCGGCTCACGGAGCCGACAAGTCGTCTGAGAAGGCGACTGAACAGGCGGCAGCGGACAAGCCAGCCGAGAAGTCCGATACGAAACCGACGGAGGCGAAATCAGCCGACGCGAAACCCGTCGAAGCCGCCAGCGTCCGCAGCGCCGAAAAACAAACCGAAAAACACGCCGACAAACACCGCAGCCGCGACCCCGCAGCCGGCGCAGCCGTGCCCGCGCCCGGCATGCCGGCGTCCACCGAACACGAACCCGGCGTAGCCGACGCGGTGCAAACCCGTGTCGCCGATGCGGGCCATTGATTGCCATCGGCGCGTCCATTCCGCGCGCCGAGTTGAACTTGCCGTAGCCCGAATATGAACGCTCCCACTCCCACTGGTTTCCGCTGCGGCATGGTCGCGATCGTCGGCCGCCCGAACGTCGGCAAATCCACGCTGATGAACGCGCTGGTCGGCCAGAAAGTCAGTATCACGTCGCGCAAGGCGCAGACCACGCGCCACCGCATCACCGGCATTCATACGCTCGAAGACGCGCAGTACATCTTCGTCGACACGCCGGGTTTCCAGACCAAGCACAGCGGCGCGCTGAACCGTTCGCTCAATCGCGCGGTCACGTCCACGCTGACTTCGGTCGATGCCATTCTGTTCGTGATCGAAGCCGGCCGTTTCGGCCCGGACGACCAGAAGGTGCTCGACCTGATTCCGCCGTCGGTGCCCACGCTGCTGATCGCCAACAAGCTCGACCGCGTGTCCGATAAGGATTCGCTGTTCCCGTTCATGCAGCAGGTAAGCGCGCTGCGCGAGTTCAACGAAATCGTGCCGCTGTCGGCGAAAAATCCCGACGACATCAAGCGTTTGATGGCGACCGTCAAGCCGTTCCTGCCGGAAGGCGCGCCGATCTATGGCGAAGACGACCTGACCGATCGCAGCGAGCGTTTCCTCGCCGCTGAAATCCTGCGCGAAAAAGTGTTCCGCTGGACCGGCGACGAATTGCCGTACACGAGCACCGTGCTGATCGACAAGTTCGAAACCGAAGGGCGCCTGCGCCGCATTTTCGCGACCATCATGGTCGAGCGCGATACGCACAAGGCGATGATCATCGGCCAGAAGGGCGCCAAGCTGAAGCAGATCAGCACCGAAGCACGTCTCGACATGGAAAAGCTCTTCGACGGTCCGGTGTATCTGGAAACCTTCATCAAGGTAAAGAGCGGTTGGGCCGACAACGAGGCAGGACTCCGCGCGTATGGGTACGAATGACGCGTCGATGACGCTGAATTCCGACGCTGACCCGGACGACTCCCAGCCGGCCGCGCCGGCGCGCGAGCCGTCCAGACGAACCGCCAAAAAATCCTCCCCGAGCGCCGGAAGCGCGCAGGGCGCCGAGGGCGAGCCGCGCAAAGCGCCGGCGCGCCGCGCGCCCAGAAGCGCTGCGTCCGCATCCGAATACCGGATCGCGGAACAGCCCGCCTTTGTCCTGCATAGTTACCCGTATCGCGAGACCAGTCTGATCATCGACGTGCTCTCGCGCGATCACGGCCGTCTCGCGCTCGTCGCCAAGGGCGCGAAGCGTCCGCACTCCGCACTGCGCGGCGTGTTGCAAACGTTCCAGCCGCTCGCGTTGTCGTGGTCGGGCAAATCCGAAGTGCGCACGTTGACCGGCGCCGAATGGGTCGGCGGAATGCTGCCATTGACCGGCGGCGCGTTGCTCTGCGGCTTCTACGTGAACGAACTGCTGGTTAAATTCTGCGCGCGCGAAGATCCGCATCCGCAACTGTTCCATCATTACGTCGTCACGATGACGCGTCTCGCGCACGACGAGCCGCCCGTGCAGGTGCTGCGTTCGTTCGAGCGCGTGCTGCTGCGCGAAACAGGCTATGCAATGGCGCTGGATCGCACCGTCGCGCGCAAGGCGGTGCAGGCCGAGGGCCGCTACGTGTTCGACCCCGAGCGCGGCGTGCGCGAGGCGTCCGACGATCTGCCCGCGCAATGGCCGGTGGTCGCGGGACAAACCTTGCTCGATATGGAACAGGACGATTACCATCGAGCGCAGACCGTGGCGCAAAGCAAAACGCTGATGCGCTTTCTGCTCAACACTTATCTTGGCGGCACGCCGCTCGCGACGCGCCAGATCCTGATCGACTTGCAGAATCTATGAGCTTCTTTCTTACGTCGCCGACCGTGATCGACCTGGGCGTAAACATCGATCACGTCGCCACGCTGCGCAACGCGCGCGGCACGACTTACCCCGACCCGATCCGCGCCGCGTTGCTCGCCGAAGAGGCCGGCGCCGACGCGATCACGCTGCACTTGCGCGAAGATCGCCGCCATATCGTCGACGCCGACGTCCACAAGCTCCGGCCGCTCCTGAAAACGCGCATGAACCTGGAATGCGCGGTCACGCAGGAGATGCTCGACATCGCCTGTGAAGTACAGCCGCACGACGTTTGCCTCGTGCCCGAAAAACGTCAGGAGCTGACGACCGAAGGCGGCCTCGATGTCGCCGGCCAGTTCGAAGCCGTGCGCGCCGCATGCAGGCAACTCGCCGACGCGAACTCCCGCGTGTCGCTCTTCATCGACCCGGACGAGACGCAGATTCGCGCCGCGCATGAAGCCGGCGCACCGGTGATCGAGCTGCACACCGGCCGTTACGCGGAAGCGCACGACCCCGCCGAGCAGCAGCGCGAATACGAGCGCGTGGTTCGCGCGGTCGAATTCGGCGCGACGCTCGGCATCAAGGTGAATGCGGGCCACGGTCTGCATTACACGAACGTCCAGCAGATCGCCGCGATCGAAGGCATCGTCGAGTTGAATATCGGCCATGCGATCGTTGCGCACGCGATCTTCGCCGGTTGGGACAACGCGGTGCGCGAGATGAAGGCGATCATGGTCGCCGCGCGTCTCGGCGCTCGCGCCTGATGCGATCCGAGGCGGCGTCGCACATGGCGATCTACGGCATCGGCACGGACATCGTTCAGGTCAGCCGCGTGGCCGCGGTCATGACGCGCACCAAGGGCCGTTTCGCGGAAAAGGTGCTCGGGCCTGACGAGCTGCGCGTCTATCACGCGCGCCAGGCGCGTTCGGCGGCGCGCGGTCTCGCGTTTCTCGCCACGCGGTTTTCGGCGAAAGAAGCCTTCTCGAAAGCGATCGGCCTCGGCATGCACTGGCCGATGACTTGGCGCGCGCTGCAAACGCTCAACAAGCCGAGCGGCGAGCCGATGGTGGTCGCCTCGGGCGAACTGGCCGCGTGGCTCGACGCCCGCGGCATCACGGCGCGCGTGACGATCAGCGACGAGCACGATTACGCGGTGTCGTTCGTCATAGCGGAAACGGGCGCGGTGGCGCGAGAGCCCGTCGCACCGCACGCGCCCGCCAGCGACGAATAAATCTCGAAGGCGGCCGCCTTGGCCGCGTCTTTTTTTGCCCTGAGCTTCCTTCTAGCGGAATTCGATGAAAACAACTCCCGGACCGGTCATGCTCGACGTGGTCGGCAAAACGCTGAACCACGACGACAAGCGCCGCCTTGCCCATCCGATGACCGGCGGCGTGATCCTGTTCGCGCGCCACTATGAGAGCCGCGCGCAATTGATCGCGCTGACCGATTCGATCCGCGCGGTCCGCGAGGATCTGCTGATCGCGGTCGACCACGAGGGCGGGCGCGTTCAGCGTTTTCGCACCGACGGCTTCACGGTCTTGCCGTCCATGGGCAAGCTCGGCGCACTGTGGGACAGCGACGTTCTGCACGCGACCAAGGTGACGACCGCGATCGGCTACATCCTCGCCTCGGAGTTGCGCGCGTGCGGCGTCGACATGAGCTTTACGCCCGTGCTCGATCTGAACTACGGGCAGTCGCAAGTGATCGGCGATCGCTCGTTTCACCGCGATCCGCGCGTGGTGGCGCTGCTGGCGAAGAGCCTCAACCACGGCCTTGCGCTGGCCGGCATGAGCAATTGCGGCAAGCACTTTCCGGGGCACGGTTTCGCGCACGCGGACTCGCACGTCGCCATGCCGGTCGACGACCGCTCGCTCGACGAAATCCTGCGCGACGACGTGGCGCCGTATGACTGGCTCGGTTTGTCGTTGGGATCGGTGCTTCCCGCCCATGTGGTCTATCCGAAGGTCGATTCGAAGCCGGCGGGTTTCTCGCGCATCTGGTTGCAGGACGTTCTGCGCAACAAGCTGCGTTTCGAAGGCGCGATTTTCAGCGATGATCTTTCGATGGAAGCCGCGCGCCAGGGCGGCACGCTGACCGAAGGCGCGAGCGCCGCGCTGGAGGCCGGTTGCGACATGGTCTTGATCTGCAATCAGCCGGATGAAGCGGAGAAGGTGCTGGACGCGCTGCGCTTCACGCCGTCGAAGGAATCGCGGCAGCGCCTCAAACGTATGCGGCCGCGCGGCAAGGCGCTGAAGTGGAGCAAGCTGGTTGCCGACCCGCAGTATCTGCAAGCGCAGGCGTTGCTGCGTAGCGCGTTCGCATAAGCCACGCGGTAGCCACGCAGCAATCGCGCAGTGGCATTTAAGCGGACAAAAAAACGGCGCCTCGAATCAATCGAGGCGCCGTTTTTATTCAGGCCGGTTCGCCGGCCCGCAAGATCGCACGACTCAGTTCAAACGCATCCGCTGCAACTTGTTGTACAGCGTCTTCGGGCTGATCCCGAGCAGCGACGCCGCGCGATGACGCGTGCCACCCACCGCATCGAGCGTCGCGCGAATCAGCATTTCCTCGACGTCCGCGAGCGGCGTGCCGACAGTGACCTGCACGCGGCTGCCGTTCAGATCGCGGCCGTTCGCCGAAGCCGTCTCGTCGGCGCGCAACGATTCCAGCACATCGCCCGACGCGTGATACGCACGCCGCACGCGATCCTGGAGTTCCCGCACGTTGCCCGGCCATTCGTAGGCGAGACATTCGCGCAGGAAGTTCGGGCCGATCTGCTTGGCGGCTTCCGAGGTGCCGCGCGCGGCCGCTTCGAGATTCAATTCGTCGACGGTCGCCTGAGCGATCAGCGCCGCATCCTCGCCACGTTCGCGCAGCGGCGGCAGCGTGACCGCGGCGGCTTCCAGCCGCAGCGCGAGATCTTCGTGCAGGCTGCCGTCGGCGACCGCCGCGCGCGGCATTTTGCGCGTCGAGGCGATTAGCCGGAAGTCCGTCACCACCTGGTTGCTGCCGCCGACCCGCATGAAGGTCTGCGAATCGAGCGCGCGCAGCAGCGCTTCCTGCTGGACCCGCGGCAATTCGGCGATTTCGTCGATGAAGAGCGTGCCGCCGCTTGCCTGCTCGAACAGACCCGGTTCGCGCTGCTCCGCGCCGCTGAACGCACCGCGTTCGTGGCCGAACAGCAGGCTGTCGAGCGAGCGCTGCGCGGCGAGGCTGCCCGCGCTGCGGCAATCGAACGTGACGAACGGACCCTTGCGGCGCCGGCTCATGTCGTGCAGCGTGCGCGCCGCAACGTGCTTGCCGGTGCCGGCCTCGCCGGAGATCAGTACGGCGGCTTCAGTCGGGGCGATATGCTCGATCGTGTCGTAGACGTGCTGGATCGCCCCGTCGCGGCCCAGCATCGCGCCGAAACGGCCGAGCTGGCGCAGTGACGCGCGCAGCGTCTGGACTTCCTCGGTGAGTTCATACGGGCGCGGAATACGCGCGAGCAGACTGCGCAAACGCGGTATGTTGACCGGCTTGAGCAGATAGTCCCAGATGCCGTGCCGCAAGCCTTCGATCGCGCTCTCGACCGTCGCGTTGCCGGTCATCACGATCACGGGCAAGGCGCCGCCCGGCGGATGCGCCGGCAAATGCTGCAGCAAATCGAGGCCGCTGCCATCCGGCAGATTCAGGTCGACCAGCACGACGTCGGGAATGAAGCGTGTCAGCGCGGCCCGTGCCTCGGCGATCGTGGTCGCGGTATCGACGGAAAAGCCGTCGGCGGCGAGGATGGCGGACAGACCCGACAGGCTATTGGGATCGTCTTCAACAATCAGGGCGTGTGGCATGGCGAGCGCAATTTTTAATGGGCGGAATACCGTGTGGGTCGCACCAGACAGTCTCTGGCGCGACCCGCGGGCGCGATGGCTGGCCGTTACTGCCGGTCGAATGCGAGGCCACCCGGGCAGCGTTTGCCAATGCGGCGCGGGCGCGGCGACTCGGCCGGCATGAACGCGGCGCACGGCGTGTCCCTCTCCATGCAGGCGAGGCGGCGGCGATTCGACTCATGTAGTTCTGGTCCTTTTTGCTTCTCAGCGGATGCGGTGCCCGGCCTGACGTTTATGACGTGGCCAGACACGGGCACTTTCTTCACAGGGTCGGTCAGAAATCCCGGTTGCTATCGAAGAAGCGGCGTACTTCGAGTTCCGCCTCGTCCCGCGTTTTACCGTAACGCTCCTGGATCAGGCCGGTGAGTTTGTCGGCGCGGCCTTCGGCCCGGATCAGTTCGTCGTCCGTCAATTCGCCCCATGCCGTCTTGGCCTTGCCGATCAACTGCTTCCACTTGCCTTCAGCGATGTCGTTATTCATCTCGCACCTCCCGAGTTGAGAAAAAAATAAAGCCATGCTGGCGTTCTTCGATGGTAAGCAGTGACTGTGCCAGACGCGTTTATCCAAACGAATCAGCGGCTTGGGGCAGGGAGCTGGACGGCGGACGGGCAATTTTGGGAAGGTTCCCGGTAAAGTTTTCCTCAACGATACACGGCGGCGCCAAAAAGAAAAAGCGCCCAGGACGGGCGCTTTTTTTTGCCATTTTTTTCCGGCGCCGGTGTTGCCCCGGCGCCGGAGTCAGGCTTGCAGCGCGCTTAAGCGCGGCTGCGGTATTCGTGCGTACGCGTGTCGATTTCGATCTTGTCGCCGATATTGCAGAAAAGCGGCACTTGCAGTTCGAAACCCGTGTTGAGCTTGGCGTTCTTCAGCACCTTGCCCGACGACGTATCGCCCTTCACAGCCGGTTCCGTATAGATGATCTCGCGAACCAGCGTGGTCGGCAGTTCGACCGAGATCGCCTTCTCGTTATAGAACACGACTTCGCAAGCCATGCCGTCTTCGAGGTAATGCAGCGCGTCGCCCATCATCTCGCCTTCGACTTCGAACTGGTTGTAGTCGGCGTCCATGAACACGTACATCGGGTCGGCGAAGTACGAGTACGTGACTTCCTTGCGCTCGAGCACGACGACGTCGAACTTGTCGTCCGCCTTGTAGACGCTTTCCATGCCTGCGCCGGTCAGCAGGTTCTTGAACTTCATCTTGACGACGGCGGAGTTGCGGCCCGATTTGTTGTATTCGGCCTTTTGCACGACCATGGCGTCTGCGCCGATCATGACGACGTTGCCGGTGCGGAGTTCCTGTGCGGTCTTCATAAAACTGTCCTGTACGAAATAAGTAGCTTCAACTATTGCTCAACGGCATACGGCGCAAGCGGCTTCGGCGCTTCTCGCATTGCGCGCGGCGCGCCGCTTGAAGCGGGCGCGCCGGCAGCGATGCGGGAAACAAGGCCGGCTCGCTGTCGGAATCCACGATGGCGCCGCCTGTGCGCGGCTCATGCAAACCCTGCAATCCGTTACCTGCTTTTTACCCTGTGCGGGCGTGTACACGAGTGGCGCCGATGCGCTGAACACGTCCTTTCCCGATTTTCTTGCCGTTCGCCGCTGCTTACCGGGAATGATGAGAGCGGGTCGTGCCTCTTTCGAGGCACGTTGATCAGGCAGGTCGATCTGGGTAGGTTCGCTGTTGCGATCGGGCCGCGCTTGCGTCGTCGGCCGTTGGATAACCGCTTATTTTAGCTGAGTTTTTGCGAATAAGGCCAGATTTCCCGCGAGGTCGCCCACTTGCGCCAGTTCGCCCGCCCAATCGGCCGCGCGCTGCATGAGCACCGCCCGGTGGCGCTGGAATTCCGCCCAGTCCGGCCGGCCGGCGCCGTTCCACGCATGCCAGAAGCGCGCGAGGGCGTGTCGAGCGTCGGCGGGCAGCGTGCGGGCGTAGTGGGCGAGGGCGGCGTCGAGCTTGGGCAAATGGGCGTCGTCGGCTTGCGGGTAGATGTGCCAGACGAAGGGCTTCGCGGCCCATTGGGCGCGCACGAACGAGTCTTCGCCGCGCACGAAGTTGACGTCGCTTGCCCAAAGCAGCGCGTCGTAGGCGGGTTGCCGGGTAAAGGCGAGGGCGTGGGCGGTCAGACTGCCGAGTTCGGCCCGCGCGCCCGCGGCGAATGAAGGCAAGCCGAAAAAGCGCGCGATCGCACCCGAGATGCGGCCTTCCGGCACCAGCAGCACGACCGGCTCGTCGCTGTCGCGCCACTGTGCGAGCAGACTGTCGACAGCGGGGTTCTCATAGGCGAACAGCGAAACCACGGTGGCCGCGGCGGGCGGCGGCGCGCGGCCGGCGGTTTCCAGCCACCATGCTTCGCGCGCGGACGGCGACGTCTCGAACGCCGTGCGCGCGGCGTCGAGATGCCGTTCTTTCAGCACGCCGCCCGTGCCGGGACCGAGCCCCGGAAAGAAGAACGTCTTGGTGAGCGGGTAGCGCGGGTGCGGCGACGGCCGCAGGTGAAAATCCGCGACCCAGTCCTCGGCGCTCAGATATTCGAGGTTGACCCACACCGGCGCGCGCTCGCGCCGCGCCATCGCGGCGACGTAGATCGGCGGCAGTTCGCAGGCGAACGCTTCGATCACGACGTCGGCCACTTCGAGCGTAGCGCCCGCATGCGCGGGCTCGTGCCAATGTTCGATGACGATGCCGCTCAACGTCTGGCGGGCGCGTTCGAGCGCCAGCGATGGGCACAGCTTCTGGAACGCGTGCAGGTCGTCGACGAACACGCGCACCTGCCAGCCGTGTTCGCTCGCGAGCTGGCGCGCGAGGCGCCAGCACACGCCGATGTCGCCGAAGTTGTCGATCACCGCGCAGAAGATATCGCAGGCGATGGCCGGGGACGCGGCGGGCGGTGCTTCGGAATGGGGCGTGGCGGCGGACATGATGGCGCGGGGCGCGGGGCGCGGAGTCGAACGGATTCGAAGCCACGCGGAATGTTCTAAACTGGCGATTCTAAAGCACTCGTTCGCGGTGCGCGCGCCGGTTCATCGGACCGCGCGACACACGGAACAAGGCTTCGCGAGACCGTCCCATCCTACCGATTCTGCATGACCGAACCCGAAGCAACCGACGTTTTCGAGCCGAAACAAGTGCTCGCCCAATTGCCGCATCTGCCGGGCGTCTATCGCTATTACGACACGCACGGCGCGGTGCTTTACGTGGGCAAGGCGCGCGACCTCAAAAAGCGTGTCTCGAGCTACTTCACGAAGACGCTGCTGTCGCCGCGTATCGCGATGATGGTGACGCGCATCGCGCGCGTCGAGACGACCGTCACGCGTTCCGAGGCCGAGGCGCTGCTGCTCGAAAACAATCTGATCAAGGCGCTGGCGCCGCGTTACAACATCCTGTTTCGCGACGACAAGTCGTACCCCTACCTCAAGCTCACCGGTCACAAGTTTCCGCGCATGGCGTACTACCGCGGCGCCGTGGATCGCAAGAATCAGTACTTCGGTCCGTTTCCGAGCGCGTGGGCGGTGCGCGAAAGCATCCAGATCCTGCAGCGCGTGTTCCAGTTGCGCACCTGCGAAGACTCCGTGTTCAACAATCGCACGCGGCCCTGTCTGCTGCACCAGATCGGCCGCTGCACGGCGCCATGCGTCGCGGCCATCAGCGAGGAGGACTACGCGCGCGATGTCGCCAACGCGTCGCGCTTTCTGCTGGGCCGCCAAGGCGAGGTGATGAAGGAGCTCGAGCAGAAGATGCACGCGTTCGCGAGCGAGTTGAAGTTCGAGCAGGCCGCGGCGGTGCGCAATCAGATGAGTTCGTTGTCGACGGTGCTGCATCAGCAGGCAATCGAAGTCGGCAGCGATAGCGACGTCGACATTCTCGCGGTGGTGGCGCTCGGCGGCCGCGTCTGCGTGAATCTGGCGATGGTGCGCGGCGGCCGGCATCTTGGCGACAAGGCGTATTTCCCGGCGCATGTGGAAAGCGCGTTGACGGTGGACGAGGGCGGCCTCGAGGAAGGCCGCGGCGAGGCGCTGGTGGACGTCGCGGCCAATGCAGGTTTGGTCGCGCAACCAGGCACGGGCGGCGAAACCGGCTCGCCGGACGCCGCCGACGCGCTCGCGATCGCGCAAGACATGCCATCGGAAGAAGAGGAAGACGAAGACGCCGGGCTCGAAACCGAGGCAGATGACCTCGGCGAAGCGGATGCCGAAGCCGGGTCGGAATCCGAACCGTCGAAGCCGCGCAAACGCCGCGCGGCCGGCGGCATCGAGTCCGAAGTGCTCGAAGCGTTCATCGCGCAGCATTACCTGGGCAATCGCGTGCCGCCGGTGCTGGTGGTGAGCCACGCACCGTCCACCCGCGAACTCGTCGACGTGCTGATCGAGCAGGCCGGCCACAAGGTGACGGTGCTGCGTCAGCCGCAAGGCCAACGGCGCGCCTGGCTCGCGATGGCCGAACAGAACGCGCGGCTCGCGCTCGCACGCCTGCTGTCGGAGCAAGGCTCGCAGCAGGCCCGCACGCGCGCGCTCACCGATACGCTCGGCATGGAATGCGACGACCTCGCGCATCTGCGAATCGAATGTTTCGACATCAGCCACACGATGGGCGAGGCGACCCAGGCGTCGTGCGTGGTGTATCACCATCACAAGATGCAGTCGTCCGAATATCGCCGCTACAACATCACCGGCATCACGCCCGGCGACGACTACGCGGCGATGCGCCAGGTGCTCACGCGCCGCTACGAGAAGATGGTCGCGCAAGCCGCCGCGAATGCCGCCGACGAAGCCGCCGAGTTGCAAAGCGACGCGGCCGCCGATCCGTCGCTCGCGTCGGATGCCGCCGAGCCGTCGGCGGCGGGCGGCATCTTGCCGACCATCGTGCTGATCGACGGCGGCAAGGGCCAGGTCGAAATCGCGCGCCAGGTGTTCACGGAACTGGGTCTCGATACCGGCATGCTGGTCGGCGTCGCGAAGGGCGAAGGGCGCAAGGTCGGCCTCGAGACCCTGATTTTCGCCGACGGCCGCGCGCCGCTCGAACTCGGCAAGGAAAGCGCGGCCTTGATGCTGGTCGCGCAGATTCGCGACGAAGCGCACCGCTTCGCGATCACCGGCATGCGCGCGAAGCGCGGCAAAACGCGCCAGACCTCGCGGCTCGAGGAACTCGAGGGCGTGGGCGCGAAGCGGCGCCAGCGGCTGCTCGCCCGCTTTGGCGGACTGCGCGGCGTGGTGGCGGCCAGCGTCGAGGATCTGGCCAGCGTCGAAGGGATTTCACAGGCGCTCGCGGAGCAGATTTATCGGCAATTGCACTGATCCTTTGCGGCCAGATGCGCGGTGGTTGGTGCATGCGTGGGTGAAAAGCGGGTAAATAGGCGGACGAACAGGCGACGAACAGGCGACGAATAAGCGGCGCGCGGGCCCTGTCCGCGCGCCGCTTTGCTTGTGGCAGGCCTTGTGACGCGGCACAATTGCATCTCCCTTGTCAGACGCTGCGCCTGCCCATGCCGTTTAATTTCCCGATTTTCCTGACTTGGTTGCGGATCATCCTGATCCCGCTCGTCGTCGGCGTGTTCTATTTGCCTGACATGATGATGAGCCCGGCGCACCGCAATGTGGCTGCCGCGACCATCTTCGTCCTGGCGGCGCTCACCGACTGGTTCGACGGCTTCCTCGCCCGCAAGTGGAATCAGACCTCGGCGTTCGGCGCCTTTCTCGACCCCGTCGCCGACAAGCTGATGGTGACCGCGGCGTTGCTCGTGCTGGTGCAGCTCGCGCGGATCGATTCGGCGATCGCGCTTGTGATCGTCGGGCGCGAGATCGCGATTTCGGCGCTGCGCGAGTGGATGGCGCAGATCGGCGCGTCGAAGAGCGTGGCGGTGAATTCGCTCGGCAAGTTCAAAACCGCTTGCCAGATGGTCGCGATTCCAATGCTGTTGTACTACGGGCCGTTGCCGTTCGGCGGCGGCATCGTGGTCGACACGCGCGTGTGGGGCCTGTGGCTCATCTATCTGGCCGCGTTCCTGACCATCTGGTCGATGCTCTACTACATGAAGCTCGCATGGCCGCAGATCCGCGAGCGCGGCGGTGCTGTTTGAGGGCTCGTTCACGGCGCGGTTTGTCGCGGGCTCTCGCGTGTGCTGCGTCGTGCATTTCGTCCCGGTAATGGCAAGAAGGACGGGCGTGAAGACCGCGCGTTGCGACGAGACGGTGAGTGAAATCTTTTCGGTTAAAGACATTCGCAAAAGGGGTTGACACGTTTCAGCCGTTTCTCCATAATCTCGTTTCTCCGATGTGAGCAGTTCGAAACGTCGGAAGCAGTAGGCAGGCAGTAGCAGCAAGAACGCAGCAGTAAGCAGCACAAAAGCAGTAATACGCGGGAGTAGCTCAGTTGGTAGAGCGCAACCTTGCCAAGGTTGAGGTCGCGAGTTCGAGCCTCGTCTCCCGCTCCAGTTTTCGAAGCAACGCGTTGTTTGGCGAAGTAAAGGTGCAAGGCGTTGTGAAGCAGTGCAATGCGGGAGTAGCTCAGTTGGTAGAGCGCAACCTTGCCAAGGTTGAGGTCGCGAGTTCGAGCCTCGTCTCCCGCTCCATACCAAGGGGAAGCAACGCTTCCCTTTTTGTTTGGTAGGCCGGTCCCAGAGGTTGGCAGCCAGATAAACCTGCGAATCTGCAGCTAGATTCCAGTCCGCTTGCGGCGCGATAGCAAAGCGGTTATGCAGCGGCCTGCAAAGCCGTTTAGGCCGGTTCGACTCCGGCTCGCGCCTCCAGTAGTTGATGTAAGGAAAAGCCCCGACTCGTCGGGGCTTTTCTTTTTTCGGCGTCTTGTCATGCATGTCAATGCGGTGCGCGCAGTGTGATGCGAGGCGCTTTCCAATTATCGGCGCCAGGTCGATACGGTATTCAGAAGCGTCGGCTATAGGAAATCGCGACGGTGCGGCTGCGGCCATCCCGGCTATAGCTGATGGCCCAGTTGGTCAGCAATGCTCCGGTCAGCGCGCCCGCTACGTCGGCGACCAGATCCTTGTACGAAAACCCGCCGCCGCGGCACGTGCCGTCGATGCCTTCCTTGATCAAGCCAGGTATCGTACCGATCAGCGTGCCGTAAATCACGGGATGCTCGGTGTCGCGCGTCAGGTAGGCGCCCAGTGCGCCGAAAGGCGCCGAGACCGCGAAGTGCTTCAGCTTGTCGCTGTGAAACCAGCTATCCGATGTTTGCATGCGATACCCACCGCGTCCCCCGTTGCAGTCTATGTCCGCATGCGCCGCAGCGCTTACGCTCAGCATCGTGGCAAGCCAGATGCCGTGTCGCCATTTCGTTGACATGTTTTACTCCCCCTTTTGTTTCTACGTTTTCGTTTCGACGTTTTTCTTATCGGGACGCATACCGGGCCGGTACCCGATTTGCGCGTCGCCAATCTGTGTTGTCGTTTTACAGGGGGGGCATGCGTGGGAAACGTCGGTTGCCATACGACCATTCCGCCAACTGTGTGCGCTATGCCGCAGATGCGGATAATGGCGGCTTCGCGTGCGGGTAATCACGCACGGCCAAAGCCGGCATCTCGAACACCGCTGCGTTTTTCCGCTGTTGGGATTGCGCTCGGCGTCACTACGTGAATCGCTCGCTTCTTCGCATCATTTTCCCGTCCGCACCGAGGCTGCATGTATCTACAACTCACCGGCACCCAGGTCCGTCTGCTGGGCTCGATGCATCTGTTCCCCGCGGCGAGCCGCAAGATGCCGCCGTGGATCGCCGAAGCGTACGACTGGGCCGAAGCGCTGGTCTTCGAGTCCGATCCGCCGACGATCCTGCCGTTTCTGAAGGCGCATCCGCACGACGGCGCAAACCGGCTGCGGTCGCTGCTATCCGCCGATGCCTGGCACCGTCTCGAGGCGGCGTGGCCCGTCGAGGGAGCGTTGGCGCCGCTCGCCGATCTGCGTCCATGGGCGGCGTTGATCGTCGCGCCGACGTTGTTCCAGCAGGTGGTCGAAGGTGTCGAGCCGCGCATGCTGCGCTCGGCGATCACGCAAGGCAAACCGTATCGGTATCTGGAGACCGCGCAGGAAGTGGCCGCGTCGCTCGAATCGATTCCGCTCGATGCGATCGGCGCCGCGCTCGGCTTGCTGATGTCCGATCTGGCGGAACCGCAGCGCACGCTCGAGCGGATGCACGCAGCCTGGCTGGACGGCGATCTGGCCGAGGTGCAGCGCATCGCCGCCGAATCACCGATGTTCAATTTACCGGGCATCCGCGAGGCGATTCTCGATGCACGCAATCGCGCCTGGGCGGCGCGTTTGAAGGACTTTCCAACGCGTCCCGAACGGACGTTGGTCGTGGTGGGCGCGCTGCATCTGTGCGGTCCCGGCAACCTGATCGACTGTCTCGCGCATCCCGTCGAACCGGTTTTTGCGAGCACGTAGCGGATTCGCGTCTCGCATGCCTCGCGGCATCATGAGCTGAGCGTGAACGCCTGTATTCGCCCGCACCTGCTCGACGCGCGCAACGCCCAGGCTCAGCGCGGTTATCAGATCCGCCATAGCGTTGGCCAGAAGCAATACGATCCGGTGCGGCATGGCGCGATCGGCGAACTGCTGGCGGCGGCCGATGCCGCGATGTACCGCCACAAGCAGGCGTCGAAAGCGCGCACCGTTCATAGCCGCTGAACGCGGCTCGGGGCGTCAGCGGGACCGGACGTGCTTCATGCGCCGCGAGCGTCTCCCGCTGCTTTTTGCGCATGCATCGTCACGATGCGCGCGCTGCCGCATGGCTTAAGCGCAGCGCGCCCGGCATAATTGCGGATCGCCGCCACCAGGTCCGGCCCACTTCTTTGAGCCTTTCCATGAACGAACCGAAGCACACTGCCGCCGCGCGGCTCGCTGAAATCGAATGGCGCTGGAAAGCCTTCGACGAACTCACGAGCGCCGAAGTCTATGCCATGCTGGCCGCCCGCAGCGCGGTATTCGTCATCGAACAGAATTGCCTGTATGGCGATATCGACGGGCTCGATACCGACGCCTGGCATCTATTAGCCTACGGGCCCGGCGCAACGCGTCCGCCGCTGGCCGGCTATCTGCGCGTGCTGTTGCCCGACGCCGATGATGCCGATATCCGTATCGGTCGCGTGCTGACCACCGCGGATTTTCGCGGCATCGGTCTCGGCAACGCGATGCTCGAACGCGCGCTCGAACACATCCGCGCGCAGTGGCCGCGGACGCCGGTTCGTTTGCATGCGCAGGCGCATCTTCAAGGTTTTTATGGGGCGTTCGGCTTCGCGCCGGTATCGGAAATCCACGAAGAGGACGGCATTCCGCACGTCTGGATGCGCTCGGCCTGAGCGTCGTCACGAAGCCCGGCGCGTGCGCGCCGAACGGCCGGCTCCCGTGCTGGACGCCTGGCTCAGCGTTGGCCGCGCGCCAACGCTTGCGCCGCCAGCGCGCGCCGTTCGCCGCGCAGGCGTCCGCGAGCGGAGAGCCGCATCCAGTGACGCAGCGCCACCAGCGCGCCGATCACGCTCATCATCGAGCCCGGAATCCACAGCAATAGCCCGCCGATCTGCTGATCGCGCATCGGACTCAGCCACGTGAAGGCACGGCCGCAGATCGAATAGATCGGATACAACTCGCGGGGCGTGAAGAAGATGAACGCGCCGAGGATGATTTGCGGCGGTATCGCGGCGATCACCACCAGCACGCGCTTGCCGGGCGACAAACGCGCCGGCGGCGCCGGCCGCGGATCGAGCACGAGCCACCAGAACAGCAGGCCGTCGATCACCATGCTCCAGTTCATCACGCGATAAAGCCGCCAGTCGAGCATCGCGACGAAATGCACCGGCGACATCAGCCAGAAGTAAATCAGGCCGACGAACAACGTGACCGCGACCACCGGATGCATCACGATATCGAGCAGTTTGCGCACCGCCGGGGTTTCGAGCGCGGGCCGCACGAAGCGCTGCCGCCAGTCGAACGGAATCCCCGCGCGCAATGCGGTGCCCGGATACGACAGCGCAATGAAGAACGGCCCGAGGTGATGCAGCACCAGATGCTGCGCGCGATGCATGAAGAACTCATGCTCGAAGAAATAATCGAGCCGCGTATGCAGGGCGACGTATAACGCCACCAGCCCGAACCAGAAGGAAACGCGCCGGGCGACCGACAGCCTCGCCTTGCGCGCGCCGCGCACGAAGAGGATCGCCGGCACCAGCAGGGCGATCACGACGGTCGGCGAAAACTCCCAGGGATCGAGCCAGTAGAGCAGGTTCATCGCGGCGGGTTACTTGATCTGGGCCGGCGATTTGACGGCGAACGGCGCGTCGAGCGTTTCGCCGTCGGAGAACTTCAGCTTGAGACGCACCGTGTCGCCCGGTGCGATCTTGCGCTTCGCATCTTCGAGCATGATGTGATAGCCGCCCGGCGCAATCGCCACCTGGCCGTGCGCGGGCACCGTGAGCTTGTCGACCATCACCATCTTCTGCGACGAACCGTTCGACACGGTCTGATGCAGCATTGCGTCGCCATAATCGCTGCTCGAAATATCGACGAGATCGACCGGCTTATCGCTGGCATTCACGAGCGTCGCGTAGCCGGCGGCGGGCAAGTTGTTGGGCAGCCAGCGGACCCAGGCGTCCTTGACGCTGATCGCCTGCGCGCCGGCGGCTTGCGCGGCCGGAGCGAAACCGAACGAAAGGGCGAGGGTGCAGGCGAGGGCGGCGAACGTTTTTTTCTTGATCGACATAAGTGGAATCGGAAAGGTCAGGAGCGGTCATCGATGATACGGCGCAGGTCCTGCGCGATCGCATCGGGGGTGTCGTGGTCGGTGGCCAGCAGACGCGCGCGGCCTTGCGGATCGAACACGTAGACGGCGGAGCTATGAGTCACTTCGTAGCTGCCATTCGGGTCGCGCTTTTCCATCTGATAGGCGACGCGGTAGCGCTTGGCGAGCGACTCGATTTGCCGGTCGGTGCCGGTCAGCCCTTCGGCGTGTTGCGAGTCGAAGGCGCCGACGTAATCGTGCAAGGCTTGCGGCGTATCTCGCGCGGGATCGACGGTAATGAACAGGATGCGCACTTTTCGCGCGTCGGGGCCGAGCTTGCCGAGCACTTGCATTAGCCGGCCCATCGTTTCCGGGCAGACATCCGGGCAATGCGTGTAGCCGAAGTAGACCAGCGCGGTGCGGCCCTTGAACGAATCGCCGTCGACGGCGCGGCCGTCGTCGGCGGTCAGCGTGAAGTCGAGGTCCGGCAAGTGGCCGGTCACATTGGTTAGGTGCCAGGGCTCGGCGCGTTGCGTGCAGCCGCCGAGCGCTGCCAGCGCGGCGATCGCGACGACCGCGCGCAGCGCTAACCGTTGCACCAGGCGCGGCCGGTCTGACGGTGCGCGATCGGCTTGCCGGCGTCGGGATGAGATGGTCGGGAACAAAGCAGGTATCAATGACTCGATTAAAAAGCGGCGCTTGAAGGGCAGCCGCCATCGCCGCCAAGACGCGCGATCGTGCAAATATGAACGTGACCGCAACGGTCCGCGTGGCAGCGACTGTATCGCAAAATCTCCGGCGGCGTCGTCGAGCGCCCGCTGGCGCGCGGTTTGCGAGGCAATTTGACGCACGCCGATGAAAGCCGGCCGCAGCCTGATCGTTCTCTTTTTGAATGCAATCCGAAGCGGTCTTGCCGCGCGCCGTCAAGCCGAGCCTGTGTCCTCGCTTACTTTCTCGAAAAATTGACTGATGCGCGGTAAGATGCGCACACTTTTCCGGCCGCACAAGGCTGAAAGGCAAAACCAACCGATGCAAGTACTTCCGGCTGTCCTGTCTCCGAGCGAGACGGCATTTTTCTTCGATTTCGACGGTACGCTCGTCGAGCTCGCACCCACGCCGGATGGCGTGCAGGTCGAACCTCGCGTGGTCGAACTGCTGAGCGAACTGCGGCGTTTGACGAACGGCGCGGTCGCGGTGGTATCCGGCCGCGGCATCGACAGTATCGACGCGTTTCTCGGCATGCCCGACCTGCCGATTGCCGGCCTGCATGGCGCCGAGCGGCGCGACGCGAACGGCGACACGCAGCGCATCGGCTTTCACGATCAGCGGCTGTTGCGAATGGAGCAGGTGCTCGCGCAGGTGGTCAACGAACATCCCGGCATGCTGCTCGAAATCAAGGGCGCGGCGCTCGCGCTGCACTATCGCAACGCGCCCGACCGCGAGCCGGTGGCGCGCGAGGCGACCGAGCGTCTGGTGGCCGATTACCCCGGCGCATACGTGCTGCAGCCCGGCAAGATGGTCTATGAAATCAAGCCGAAGGACGTCGACAAGGGCCGCGCGATGCGCGCGTTCCTGGACGAGCCGCCGTTCGTCGGCCGCTTCGCGGTGTTCGCCGGCGACGATCTGACCGATGAGAAAGGCTTTGCCGTCGTCAACGAGCGCGGCGGCCTGTCGATCAAGGTCGGCGTGGGCGAGACGATGGCGCATACGCGCATCGAATCGGTCTCCGCGCTGCTCGACTGGGTCGAATCGATTATCGCGGCGGCGCGCAGGGCATGATCGCCACGCCGCGCCGCTCAACGCACCTAACGCACCGTATCGGGAATCGCGCTTCATGAGCCGACTGATCATCGTATCGAACCGGGTTGCGCCGATCTCGGAGGGCGGCCCGGCGGCGGGTGGTCTGGCGGTCGGCGTGTACGACGCGCTGAAGGAAACCGGCGGCATGTGGTTCGGCTGGAGCGGCGACGTGCTGAGCTCGGGTCAGCCGCGGATCAAGGTCGAGGAGCGCGGGCCGGTGACCTTCGCGACCATCGCGCTGATGCGTCGCGACTACGATCAGTACTATCGCGGCTTCTCGAATGCGACGCTCTGGCCCGCGTTCCACTACCGCGCCGATCTATTGCACTACGACCGGCACGACTTCGAGGGCTACAGGCGGGTCAACGCATGGCTCGCGCAGCAACTCGTGCCGCTTCTGCGCGACGACGACGTGATCTGGGTCCACGACTATCACCTGATTCCGTTCGCGCAGGCGTTGCGCGCGGCCGGTGTGAAAAATCGCATCGGCTTCTTTCTGCATATTCCGTTTCCGGCTTCGCAGGTGCTGCTCGCGGTGCCACCGCATCGGGAACTGGTCGAGGCGCTGTGTTCGTTCGATCTGCTGGGCTTCCAGACCAGGCCGGACTTGCGCGCGTTCTGCGATTACATCGTCAACGAGGCGAACGGCACAGTCGACGCATCGGCGAGCGGTCCGCTCACCGTTCACGCGTTCGGCCGCACGTTGCGCGCGTCGGCGTACCCGATCGGCGTCTATCCGGACGAGATCGCCGAACTGGCGAAAGCCGGCGAGCGCGGTAAACCGGTGCGCACGATGAAGGCGACGCTGCATTCGCGCAAGCTGATCATGAGCGTGGACCGCCTCGATTATTCGAAGGGGCTGGTCGAGCGTTTCCGTGCCTTCGAGCGTCTGCTCGAACATGCGACGGCGCAACGCAACAAGGTGTCGTTCCTGCAGATCGCGCCGCCCACGCGCGCCGACCTGCACGCGTACCAGGACATTCGTCTGCAACTCGAAGGAGAGTCGGGACGCATCAACGGCCGCTTCGCCGAACTGGACTGGACGCCGATTCTCTACATTCACAAGCAATACGAGCGCTCGGTGCTGGCCGCGCTGTTTCGCACCGCGCACGTCGGTTATGTCACGCCGTTGCGCGACGGCATGAACCTCGTCGCCAAGGAATATGTGTCGGCGCAAGACCCGGAGAATCCGGGCGTGCTCGTGCTGTCACGCTTTGCCGGCGCGGCGCAGGAACTGGATGGCGCGCTGATCGTGAATCCGGTCGATATCGACGGCATGGCCGAAGCGCTTGCTCGCGCATTGGACATGCCGCTTGCGGAGCGCCAGGCGCGTCATCGCGACATGATGGTGCAGTTGCGGGAGAACAATGTGTCGGTGTGGCGCGATAACTTCATGCGCGATCTGCAAGGTGTCGACGGCGCGGGGAATGGTGCACGGAGCACCAGAAGCGGGAAGGTGCGCGCCGTGGCGGGGAAAAAGGCGGCGCGCGAAACGCTGGCCGGATAGCGCTTTAAAAAGGCTGCCTTCCGAGGTTCGGAAAAACAGAAAAGCCGCTTTCAGCGGCTTTTCTGTTTGCAGCTTGCTGACGGGTTGCAGCGCGGGGTTACAGCGCGGGGTTACAGCGCGTCGCGCGTGGCTCAGACCACGTGCTGTTCGTCGACTTTCTTGCCGCCGACATGCAGCGTCGCGCCCTTGCCGTACTGCTTCGACAGCAGATCGCGATACAGACCGGGGCGCAGGCGCAGCTCTTCCGGGCTGCCGTCGTCGATTACCTTGCCGGCGCTCATCACGATGATCCGGTCGAAGTTGTTCAGCGTCGACAGGCGGTGCGCGATCGCGACCACCGTGCGGCCCACCATCAGGCGGTCGAGCGCTTTCTGGATCGCTTCTTCCGACGCGCTGTCGAGTGCCGAGGTGGCTTCGTCCAGCAGCAGGATCGGCGCGTTCTTCAGGATCGCCCGAGCGATCGCGATGCGTTGACGCTGGCCGCCGGAAAGCTTCACCCCGCGGTCGCCGACAATCGTGTCGAAGCCTTCCGGCATCGCCTCGATGAAGTCCGTGCAACGCGCCTCGCGGGCGGCGGCGAGCACTTCTTCGCGGCTCGCCTCAGGACGGCCATAGGCGATGTTCTCGTACACGGTGCGATGGAACAGCGAGATATCTTGCGGCACCAGCGCGATCGCATGGCGCAGGCTGTCCTGAGTGATCGTGGCGATGTCCTGGCCGTCGATTTTGATCGCGCCGCCCTGGGTCTCATAGAAACGCTGCAGCAGCGCCAGCACGGTGGACTTGCCCGCGCCCGACTTGCCGATCAGGCCGACCCGCTGGCCCGCCTCGATATGCAAATCGAAGTGATCGAGAATCGGACGGCGGCGCGGGTAGGCGAACGTCACGCCTTCGAAGTCGACCCGGCCGCCTTGCGGCACGAGTTCCGTCGCGCCGTCGCGATCCGGCATGCCGTGCGGCTCGAGCAGCGTGCGCACGGCCTCCGCGAGCCGCGCCACGTGCTGCGTGACGTCGACGAGCGCTACGGCCAGATCGCGCGTGCCGTGCAGAATCGTGAAGCCGAGCGAACTGACGAGCACGATGTCGCCGGAAGTCGCCCGGCCCTGGTCCCACAGCCACAGCGCCCAGCCGAGCAAGCCGGCCGAGAGCAACGCGGTGATCACCGCGTGCAGCAGGCGCAGCTTCTCCAGATACAGCAGGCTCTGCTGGCGCGCCTCCATTTCCGCCTTGACGGTCGCGCCGAAACGCTGCTGCTCGCGAAACGTCATGCCGAACGCGCGCACGAGGCCCATGTTGCTGATCACGTCGACCAGTTCGCCGTCCACGGAGGCCGCCCGGGTGGCGAAATGATGATGACGCGCCGAGCCGCGGCCGGCGAGCTTGTACAGCACGACCGACAGGATCGCCGAGCACAGCATCAGGCCGCCGGCCATCAGCGGATTCACCGCGGTGATCATCACGATCGCGCCGAGCACCGCGATGCACGGCGGCAGCACGTTCCAGGCGGTGGTGTTCTCGGCGGTGTACACCGCGTTCGAGGTGGCCGTGATCCGGCTCGCGAGCATGCCCGGCTGCTTCTCCGAGTAATAGGTCGGCGAGTGTCCGCTCAAATACTGGAACAGATCGCGCCGCAAGTCGCCGGTCACGGCGACGAACGTGTGCGCCGCGACCCAGCCGCCGACCCGCCACAGCAGGTTGTCGGCGGCGATCAGGCCGACCAGGATGGCGAACGCCCCCCACAGCGGACCGGGATGATGCCGGCCCTGGCCGAGCACGTCGATCAGGTGTTTGATCGCGTATTGCGATGCGAGCGCACAGCCCACGGCCGCGAATACGCTGCACACGACGATCGCATGCGCGAGCGGGTGGCGGCGAATAAAGCGGAAAAGAAACGCAAGCGGCCGATGCGCATAGCTCGCGAGCTTTGCGTTCTGGGCGTTGCGCTGGGCGATGGTTAAGTGTTCCAAATTGATCGTGGGTTCGATGGGTTTCGGCTTGCGCATGCAAAGCGCGGGCCATACGGAAAAAAGGGTTCGCCGCGAACCCGATGCTTCGCATTGTAAACATGCAAAAGCGATTACGCCCTGGGTATCCGGGCCGTGACGCGAGTGATTTCGCGATAGAACTGCACAACCTGTAGTTGCTCGACCGCCCAGCACGGCGTGGGGTTCACGCCGGCTGCGAAAAGTTTCGAGATACAATTACAAATTGCCTTCAACCGAGGCGCGTCATTGCTTCAACGCTGCCGGTAAAGTTGACGCGCAAGCTTGCAAGAGCTTGCACATGTCGGGTCGACCGGACCTGTCCAAGGCCAACCGCCACTGTAGAACCGCCTTATAAAACAAGGGTTTGTAAAGTGTTTCCCTCGTGTAACAACGTAAAGACTTTGAAATGTCGTGGCGCGGCAAGGATTCGGGCATCGATAATGCGTGCTCCGTAGGCTCCTGAAATTTCTGACAGTTTGTCAACGTAGGCCGCGCGAGTGCGTTTACCGGCACATGCGCAGACGGTGATCGACTGGTCTGGGCCACTATCCAGGCGACCCATCGCAAGATTTCTCGAAGAATCAGGCCGCGCCGGGCATGTCCGGCAGGCGGCCCGGGCGAGCAAGCGAGTCGCTTTTATCAAACGCAGTACCTTTGCCTGATTTTTTACGAGGAGTTCTTCATTATGCGAATCGCTCAAATCGCTCCGTTGCACGAGGCGGTTCCTCCCAAGCTGTACGGTGGTACGGAACGCGTCGTGTCCTACCTGACCGAAGCGCTGGTCGAACAGGGCCATGATGTGACGCTGTTCGCGAGCGGCGATTCGCAAACCTCGGCAAAACTCGAAGCATTCTGGCCGCAGGCGCTGCGCCTCGATCCGACCATTCGCGACGTGATGGCGCCGCACATGCTGCTGCTCGAGGAAGTGCGCCGCCGCGCGGACGAATTCGACGTGCTGCATTTCCATATCGACTATTACCCGTTCTCGCTGTTCGCCCGCCAGCCGGTGCCGTTCGTGACCACGCTGCATGGCCGTCTCGATCTGCCGGAATTGCAGCCGATCTTCAACACGTTCAGCGACGTGCCGGTGGTGTCGATTTCGGACAACCAGCGTATTCCGCTGCCGCAGGCGAACTGGCTGCAAACCGTCTATCACGGCCTGCCGGAAAACCTGCTCACGCCGATCAAGGACGTGAAGCCGAGCTACCTCGCGTTCCTCGGCCGCATCTCGCCGGAAAAGCGTCTTGACACAGCGATTCGCATCGCCCAGCAAGCCGGCATGCCGATCAAGGTTGCCGCGAAGCTCGACAAGGCCGACCGCGCCTATTACGAAGAAGTGATCAAGCCGCTCATGTCGCTGCCGCACGTCGAATACATCGGCGAAATCAGCGAATCGGAAAAGACCGAGTTCCTCGGCAACGCCCACGCGCTGCTGTTCCCGATCGACTGGCCGGAGCCCTTCGGTCTGGTGATGATCGAAGCCATGGCTTGCGGCACGCCGGTGATCGCGTTCAATCGCGGCTCGGTGCCGGAGGTGATCGAAAACGGCGTGTCGGGTTTTGTCGTCGAAGATGAAATCAGCGCGGTCGCCGCGGTCAAGCGTCTGCACACGCTGCCGCGCGAAACGGTGCGCAAGGCTTTCGAGTCGCGCTTTTCGTCGAAGGTCATGGCGCAGAACTACGTCGCCACCTACGAAGAACTGCTGCGTCAGAAGCATCGCACGGTGCTGCGCGAAGTCAACGCCAGCTAATGCGCCATAGGTAAAAGCAGTCAAGCCGGTTCACCAGGCGCTTTCGGGCGCTCACTGAACCGCGAATAACGCCCCGTGAGCCACTCGCCGCGGGGCGTTGTTGCATGCGCGCCGCGTTTTTCCCGAGGAGCGGCGGAAATGGAGGGTTTCGTGTCTGCAAGAATGGGTCACCCTCCGTAATATCCCTATAATGGCCGTGCCGCAAATTTGGCTGCGGCGCCGCCGACGACAGGAGGATGCCTTGGCGAGAACGAAAGAGACGCGCGCGAACGCGGCGCCCGGCGCCGGAACGATTTTCGCGCTGCGCGCCATCGGTCTCGTGCTTCTGGCTCGCTGGCTGTTTTCGATGGCGCAGATGGACCTGGGCGCGGCGCTGTCGGCGATGGTGTCCTCGCCGTGGGCGTGCATCAACCTCGTGTTCCTGTTCCTGCTGATCTTCCTGCCCGGCGCGCGCGCCGTGGCCGAGCGTCCGTTTCATCCGCTGCCGCAATGGCTGCGCCAGGCGCTGCGTCTGTTTGCTTTCCTTGGATTCCTGTTCGCGGTCTGGTCGGTGGGCGCGTTCGCGGCGAGCGCCGGTTGGCGGCGCACCGTGCAAACGGTGGCGGCCACCAACGGCTGGCTGCTGGCCGCGCCGGCGCTATACGCGGCCGTCCTGTGGATTTGCCGCCCGCGCGCGCTGTGGCGAACCAATGTCGCCGCGCGCCGCTTTGCGATCGGCCGCTATGCGGTTGCGCTCGATCCCGTCACGCGCACAGTGAGCGTGTGGGCCGAGCGTCGCAAGGTGGGGCAGTACGACGCTCGCGAATTGTCGGTGCGTTGGGCCGCCGCGCAAGGCGTGCGCGGCACGCCGGCGGCCGCTCGCACGGTGGTGTTCGCGACGGCCGGCGAGCCGGACGGGCACGCGGCGCCTCGCTCGACCGCTGCGCCGTCGCTGGCGCGCGGCGCCTTCGGCCGCCGTCCGAAAATCGAATTGCTGTGGGACTCGCCGGCTGCTGCCGGCCATAACCGACAGACCGTATTCCGCACCGCGCTGACTACCGAAGGCGATCGGGTCGCCGCGCGTGCGCTCGACACGTCTTTGCAGCAAGTCTGAATCCGACGCTTTGTGCAGTCGGCCACACGCGGTGGCCGAAGCGGGCGTCGTAAAGTATGCGCTGGTCGATAATGAAGTGAGTGCCGCACGGCGCTGCAAGGCCGGCGGGTCAGACGTACACCGATCGTATCGCGTCGTTTGCAGGAGTCGCTATGCTGGTTCGCTGGTTGCTTGCCGCCATTCATCTGCTCGCTTATGGGTTCGCGCTCGCGTCGATTCTCCGGCGTACCTGGGCGCTACGCCGAGCCACTGTGCCCGCGGCCTTGCGATCCCTGTTCCGCGCCGATACCCGCTGGGGCCTCTCCGCACTGGTGCTCGTCATTACCGGCTTGATGCGCGTCTTCGGCACCTACGAAAAAGGCGCGGACTACTACCTGCATGAGCCGCTCTTTCACGTCAAGATGACGCTGCTCGTGGTGATTCTCGTCCTCGAAGTACCGTCGATGCTGGCGCTGATGCGCTGGCGCGCCGCGGTGAGAAAGGGCGCCGCGCCGGATCTTCGAAAGGCGCGTTCGTATGCCCACCTCAGCGTGATCCAAACGGTGCTGCTGGTTTTGATGGTGTTCGCGGCCGCGGGAATGGCGCGCGGCATTGGCTTGTCCGCGGGCGCGGTGTAGCTGGCGCGCCCCAACGATAAAACCGGGCGGGGCGTGCCGTCGCGTTGTGCGGCCAATGCGGTAAGCGTGTGAAACGCCAGCGCAAACCGTTTGCTACCGGTACTTACCGGCGGTCTCCGCTCGACGTTCCACACATTCGTTGCAAGTTACTTCCCCACGAGCAGGCTGGAATCATCTGTCCGGTTTGCCTTGGCGGCCGCCGTTTCGGGCAAGGAATCCGGCTCGCTCAAGCCCTTGATGAGTTCCAGCGCCTGACGTTCGAACAACCGCCGGTACAGCCCCCTCTCGAGCTTGATCAGCGCGTCGTGACTGCCTTCCTCGATGACCTTGCCCTTGTCCAGCACCAGCAACCGGTCGAGTGCCCGCACGGTGGACAGGCGGTGCGCCACCACCAGCGTCGTGCGGCCCATCATCAGCCGTTCCATGGCCTGCTGGATCAGCACCTCGCTTTCACTGTCGAGGCTCGAGGTGGCTTCGTCCAGAATCAGGATCGGCGCGTTGGCGAGGAACGCGCGCGCGATCGCCACGCGCTGACGCTCGCCGCCCGACAGCTTCACCCCGCGTTCGCCGACCAGCGTGTCGTAGCCATTGGGCAGCGCCGCGATGAAGTCGTGCGCGCTGGCGAGCCTCGCGGCGCGCTCGATCTCGGCGCGGCTCGCGCCGGGCCGCGCATACGCAATGTTCTCCGCGAGCGAGCGGTGAAACAGCACCGGCTCCTGCTGAACGATCGCGATCTGGCTGCGCAACGACGCTTGCCGCACGTGTGCGATGTCCTGACCGTCGATCGTGATGCGGCCTTCCGACAGATCGTAAAGGCGTTGGATCAGCTTGATGAAGGTCGTCTTGCCCGAACCCGAATGGCCGACCAGTCCGACGCGTTCTCCGGGCGCGATCCGCACGGAGAAGTTGTCGTAGAGCGGCGTGGCGTTCGCACCGTAATGGAAGGTGACGTGCTCGAAACGAATCTCGCCCTTGCCGATCACGATCGGACCCGCGCCCGGCTGATCCTCGATGCCGAGCGGCTGACGTTCCAGCGACACCAGCTCTCCCATGTCGTTGACCGAACGCTGCAGATTGCGAATGTGCATGCCCACCTCGCGCAGATAACCTTGCAGCATGAAAAACATGGTGAGCGCGAACGTGATGTCGCCGACACTCGCCTCGCCGCGCATCCACAACAGCAGCGCGGCGCCGAGAATCGCAGCCTGAATCGCCACCAGCATGCCGCCCTGCACGCCGCCATTGATGGTGCCGCGCATCCACGTGCGGCGCGTGCGATGACGCCACTTGCCGATCACGCCCGCAAGCAGCGCTTCTTCGCGCTCCTCGGCACCGAACGCCTTCACCACGCCGTTGCAACTGACGGCGTCGGCGAGCGCGCCGCCCATGCGCGTGTCCCACGCATTCGCAAGGCGCGCGGCGGGCGCCACGAAGCCGAGCGACAGGGCCACGGTCACCGCGATATACAACACCGAACCGATGCCGACGACCGCGCCCATCATCGGCCAGCGCCAGCCGAGCAAGGCCGTTGCGCCGACCAGCATGACCAGCGATGGGAACAGGGCGATCAGCAGCGTATCGTTGAGCAGGTCGAGCGCCCACATGCCGCGCGTGATCTTGCGCACGGTCGAGCCGGCGAAGCTGTTGGCGTGCCAGTCGGTCGAAAAGCGCTGCACGCGATGAAATGCGTTCGCGGCGACCTCGCTCATCATCTTGAGCGTGAGCTTGATGATGTGAAAGAACACGCCCTGGCGAAGCAGGGTGGCGCCGAGCCCAAGCGCGCTCAGCAGGCCGAAGGCCGTGAGCGCGGCGTGCCAGGCGACGGCGTTGCCGGCCGAGCCGGACGCGATCGCGTCGACGAGATGCCCGGCGAACATCGGCGTGAGCACGTCCGCCACGGCCGAGAGCAGCACGAGCACCGTGATGGCGACGATGCGCCAGGGCTGCCGTGCCCAATGCAGGAAGGTGAAGCCGAGGACGTCCTTGAAGGCTTGTCCGCGAAAGTCGAGTTTTTTTCTGGTCATTTGCGACGACCCGGCGACGCGTGAGCGCACCGAGGTTCCAGTCAGAAGCGAGAGAACGAGACAGTCGAAGCGTGCCGGAAAGCACCGGCAATGAAACTGTGGACTGTCTAGGGTTTTGCGCGGAACGCCGGGTTCAGGCGGAGCCGCGTAAGCGACGGATTAAGGTCGCGAGACCATGTAAGGGATGGCGATGTGCACTGCAAACATGTGACGCCTCCCTATGGTCGAATGAGGTGAAGAAGATGGACGGGGCGAATGCCCGAGTGCCGACTATATCAGCAAGTGCCTGGCGGCTGCAATCGTACGAAGTTTCGGTGTTGACGCGCAAGCCTGACGAGGCTGGCGCACTGCGGCATGCAATCAGACGCTGAAGCTTGAGCGGCAAATAGAAAAGGGCCTACGCATTTCTGCATAAGCCCTTTAGTCTTCGGTGATCGACACACCAAAATTCTGGTGGGTAGTACTGGGATCGAACCAGTGACCCCTGCCGTGTGAAGGCAGTGCTCTACCGCTGAGCTAACCACCCGAAGAGAGCCGAATTATGTCAGGGTTTTTTTTACGCGTCCAGTATTTTTTAAGCGGCTTGCTCATCCGCTGCGGGCACGGTTTCGAGGCGCCACACGCTCGTGCCCTTGACCGCCTTGTCGAGACCGTCCAGCACGGCCTGATGCGCCACGATTTCGTCGTCGCTGGCGGCGATCACGACCAGTTCGAGCGAGTCGATCGCCACACGCGGCGCATGCTCGTTTCCATTCGCGTGAGACTCGCCGAGCATGTCGATGACGAGGCTTTCCTGGCCGCGCGTCATCGCCAGATAGACCTCGGCGAGCAACTCCGAGTCGAGCAGCGCGCCGTGCAGCGTACGGTGCGCGTTGCTGATGCCGAAGCGATCGCACAGCGCGTCGAGTGAATTGCGCTTGCCGGGGAACATCTGCTTGGCGCGCGCGAGCGTGTCGATGATTTCCCCGCAATAGGTGCTGACGGGCGGCAGACCCAGCAGGGCGAACTCGGCGTCGAGGAAGCCGATATCGAATGGTGCGTTGTGAATGATCAGGTCCGCACCCTGGATGAAGTCGCGGATCTGGTCGGCGATCTCGCCGAACTTCGGCTTGTCGCTCAGGAACTCGGTGGTCAAGCCGTGCACCGCCAGCGCGCCCGGATCGCTGTCGCGTTCCGGATTGATGTAGAAGTGCAGGTTGTTGCCGGTTAGCCGGCGGTTCACAAGTTCGACGCAACCGAGTTCGAGAATCCGGTCGCCGGTGCGTGCGTTCAGGCCGGTGGTTTCGGTATCGAGGATGAGTTGGCGCATGGGGGATTAGCCTGCTTCGAAAAATTGCAGCAAAAAAGACGGTGCGCGCATGGGTGCCGGCGCGGCGGCGGACGTCACAGTTCGGCGAGCGACGCGACGCCGCGATTGGCCAGTTGATCGGCGCGTTCGTTTTCCGGGTGGCCATTGTGGCCGCGCACCCAGCGCCATTCGATTTCGTGTTGCGCGACGAGCGCATCGAGCCGCTTCCACAAATCGGCGTTCTTCACCGGCTGCTTCGCGGCGGTGATCCAGCCTTTCTTTTTCCAGCCGTGAATCCATTCGCTGATGCCCTTCTGCACGTACTGCGAGTCGGTATGCACGACCGCCTTGCAGGGGCGCTTCAGCGCTTCGAGCGCGGCAATCACGCCCATCAGTTCCATGCGATTGTTGGTGGTATTCGCCTCGCCGCCGAACAGTTCTTTTTCCTGGTCGCCGAAGCGCAGCAACGCGCCCCAGCCGCCGGGGCCGGGGTTGCCCTTGCAGGCGCCGTCGGTATAAATATCGATGTGATCGGAAGTCATTGAGTGTGGTTGCGTGTGTTCGGTGTGGCGGCGGGCGCGAGGCCCGGAGCGAGGACGGGTTTCTTCACTTTCAGCGGGCCGACGAGACGCATGCCGCGCACGCGCTTGATCGCCTTGATCATGTAGGTCGCGCCGAAAATCGGCCACCAGCGGTCGCCGGCGGCTTCCATGAAACCGTAGCGGGACAGCCACTGATCGCTGCCGAGGGGCGGACGATAGCAGCCGAAGCGCCCGCGTTCAAGGTCGAAACCCAGTAGCTTGATCCAGTCCTTCAGGCGCGTGAAGGCGATCAGATCGACCGCGGCGGGCACAAAGGGCCGCCCGGTCATTTTGCCGACCGATTGTCGCGCGCCCCATAACGACAGCGAGTTGAAGCCGAGAATGATCAACTGGCCTTCGGGCATCAGCACGCGCTCGGCTTCGCGCAGCAGCCGGTGCGGGTCGCTGGTGAATTCCAGCGTGTGCGGCATCACGATCAGGTCGACGCTTTGCGCTTCGAACGGTAAGTCGAGCAGATCGCACCATACCGCGCTGCGTCCGGCCGGCGCGGTCAGGACGGTGGGCTCGGCTTGCGCGGAACGGTTACCCGCGGAGCCATTGCCGGCCTGCGCCGGGCCACGCGGAAAAGTGTAGGGCGCGCTCGCGCCGCTCGCGGCATCGAGCACCAGCCCGCGGCACGGCATGCGGTTTTCGCGCAAGGCGTCGAGCTGCGGCAGGCCAAGTTGCAGCGCGTGGTAACCGAACACGTCCGACACTACGCGGTCGAGCTGGGTCTGCTCCCACTCGAGCACGTAGCGGCCAGGCGGTGAATCGGTCCAGGCGGGCCAGTCTATAATCGCTCGGTCAGTCATATCAAAATGCGTCGCCTATGAATGCGCTCGAGTACGTACCGGTCCCGGCGTTTGAAGACAATTACATCTGGGTCGTTTCCGACGGACACCTGGCGGTGGTCGTCGATCCGGGCGAAGCCGCACCCGTGCGCGCCTATCTGGCGAAACGAGGTTGGCGGCTGAGCGCTATTTTACTCACGCACCATCATCAAGACCACGTCGGCGGGGTGGCCGATCTGCTGAATGGCCAGGCCGTTCCCGTGTACGGCCCCGCCGGTGAAGCGATCGAGCATCTCACACACCGTCTCCGAAATGGTGATCACGTGACGATCGCGGCCCCCGCGCTCGAATTCAGCGTGCTCGAGGTGCCTGGTCACACGAGCGGACATATTGCCTACTTCCAGGCGGCGGACCCGCGCGGCACGCCGCACGTGTTCTGCGGCGACACGCTGTTCGCTTGCGGTTGCGGCCGGCTGTTCGAAGGCACGCCGCAACAAATGCTTGCCTCGCTGGATTCGCTCGCCGCGCTGCCCGGCGCGACCGAGGTCCACTGCGCGCACGAGTACACGCTGTCGAACATCCGCTTCGCGCTCGCCTGCGAGCCGGACAATGCCGAGCTGCAAGCCTGGCGCGACAAGGCGAGCGAACTCCGCGCGCGCAATACGCCGACACTGCCCACCACCATCGCCCACGAACGCGCCGTGAATCCGTTTTTGCGCGCCGGCAATCCGGCCGTTCAAGCGAGCTTGCAGGCGCAGTTGCATGAGAAAGTCTCTGACCGGTTGGCGGCGTTCACATTGATGCGTGAATGGAAAAACCGCTTTCGTTAACCGGATTCGCATGAGGGTGTTGTTCAGGGGAATAATCCGAAAAATTCGCCAAGCCCTAGATTTACTTGATTTTTTCGTAATTTTCCGATTGACGCGGACGTTGGCGTTTCGTACTATCGGCTCAAATTCCAGCCCTTGTGGAAACCGAGACGTTCATGAGATTTATCTTAAGTGCGTTGCTGGTCCTGACACTCGCCGCTTGCGCGAGCCAGGGACCGACAACGAATAGCCCCACCACCGCAACAAATCCCGCCAGTCAGCAAGCCGTAGCCGACGCCCTTCGCAAGACAGCCACCGCCAAAGAGACGATCAACGTCGATCAGGGTTCAGTCACTCAACTGACCAGCGCGGATGCCGATCTTTGGGGCCGTATTCGCCGCGGTTTTCAAATGCCGGATTTGCAGACCGACCTCGTCGACATGCAGGTCAACTGGTACGCGCAGCGTCCCGATTACGTGCAGCGCATGACCGAGCGCTCGCAGAAGTACCTCTATCACATCGTGGAGGAACTCGAGGCGCGCCATATGCCGACCGAGCTCGCGCTGCTGCCATTCATCGAATCGGCGTACAGCCCGCAGGCTTTGTCCGTGGCGAAGGCGGCCGGCATGTGGCAGTTCATGCCCGGCACCGGCCGCACCTACAACCTCAAGCAGAACATGTGGCAGGACGAGCGTCGCGACGTGCTGGCCTCGACCAGCGCCGCGCTCGACTATCTGTCGCGTCTGCATGACATGTTCGGCGACTGGCAGCTCGCGCTCGCCGCGTACAACTGGGGTGAGGGCAACGTGCAGCGCGCAATCGCGCGCAATGAAGCGGCGGGCTTGCCCACCGACTACCTCAGCTTGCGCATGCCGAACGAGACGCGCAACTACGTGCCGAAGCTGCAGGCGGTGAAAAACATCGTGGCGAACCCGCAAATGTACGGGCTCGCGTTGCCGTCGATTCCGAATCACCCGTATTTCGTCACGGTCACCACCTCGCACGATATCGACGTGGACACGGCTGCCAAGCTGGCGAATCTTTCGTGGGATGAATTCCGTTCGCTGAATCCATCGTTCAGGAAGCCGGTGATTCTCGGCGCGACGCAGCCGCAGATCCTGCTGCCGTTCGACAACGCGAGCGCCTTCGAGCGCAATCTGAAGACGTATTCGGGTTCGCTGTCCTCATGGACTACCTACACCGTCACGGAGCGTTCGGCGCCGGCGGCGATCGCGCAAAAAATCGGCGTCGACGCCGACACGCTGATGGAAGTGAACAAGATTCCGGCCGGCATGCGTCTTAAGCCGGGCTCCACGATTGTGGTGCCGCGCGGTTCGGACGACGACGAGGACATCAGCGCCGATGTTGCCGAAAGCGCGGTTCTGGCGATGGAGCCGGACGTTCCCGATACCCGCAAAATGTTGATCCGCGTGCGCCGCAATCAGAGCATGGCGGCGATCGCCGCACGTTACGGCGTTTCGCTCGGCCAGTTAAAGTCATGGAATCGCACGCATCGTAACGAGGTCTCGCGTGGCCAGGTCATCGTGCTGCACGTGCCGGTGGGCAAGACGGTGCCGAGCGAACCCGGCCCCGAGCGCATTGCCACCAACGTGCAAGGCGGCGGCGTCCAGAAAATCGGCACGCGCGTTGGTGACACGAAGAAGGGCCGTGGCCGTTCAGCGGTGGTCAAGGTGGCCGAGCCCGCGGGCAAAGCCGGCAAGCCGGCGGCATCCGCGAGCAAGGGCAAGGTGACGAAAGCGTCGGCTTCCACATCCAGCAAGGTGTCGAAAACCGCGGCCGACACGAAGAAGAGCAAATAGCGCGAAAAGCCGCTCCGCCTCGGTAGTGAGGCCATGCAGTACTGGAGCACCGCCGCCATAGCGATGCGCTCGCACCGAAGCCTTGCCAACGCCGTCACCTGTGTGACGGCGTTTTTCGTTGTGCGGTTCATCGCGGGCGAGTTCGACGGATTTCCTTTATCGTTCGAGCTTTGGCCGACCGGCCGCTCCGATCGAAGCTTATGTCGTCGACCCAACTGCGCGTCTTTCTCCTGTTTTCCGCCGGTTACTTTGTTTCGTACGTGTTTCGCGGCGTCAACCTCGGCTTTGCTCCGTTCATCACGCATGACCTGGGCTTGTCGGCAACCGACCTCGGTTTGCTGACCAGCCTGTATTTCCTCGGCTTCGCGGGCGCGCAAATTCCGGCCGGCGTGTTGCTCGATCACTTCGGCGCGCGGCGCGTGACCGCCGCGACCCTGCTGTTTGCCGCGCTCGGAATAGGGGTGTTCGGCGCCGCCCATAGCGTCGGCGTGATGATGGTCGGGCGGCTCCTGATCGGCGTCGGCGTGTCGGTGTGCCTCGGCGCGGCTTTCAAGGCGTTGGCGCAGCACTTCGCGTCGGCGCGCCTGCCGCTGATGAACGGACTCGTGATGGCGATCGGCGGTTTAGGCGGCGTGATGGTGGGCTCGCCGCTCACGTGGGTGCTCGGCTTCGCGAGTTGGCGCACGGTCTGCGTGGGACTGGTTCTGCTGACGGTGCTGGTGGCGCTGGCGCAATGGACGCTTGCGCCGGACGCGCACGAAACGCGCCGACAGGCGAGTCTTGGCACTCAATTCAAAGGCACCTTGCATATCCTGGGCAGCGCCGCGTTCTGGAAAATCGCTTCGTTCTCGGTCGTCACCCAAGGCGTGTTCTATGCGATGCAATCGCTGTGGGTGGGGGCCTGGTTGCGTGACGTTCAGGGCTTCGAGCCGCCCGAGGCGGCCGCGCTGGTGTCGATTCTGGGCTTTGCGATGATGGCGGGCTGCGTGGGTTTCGGCGCGGCGGCGCGCGTCCTCGAACGCCGCGGCGTCTCGCTGTATGCGTTTTGCGGCGTGGGCATGGCGCTTTACGTTGCGACGCAAATGCTGATCATGTTCCGCGCGCCGCTGCCCGCAGGTCTGCTGTGGGCGGCGTATGGGATTTTCGGCGGCACCGGCATTCTCAGCTACGCGGTGATGGCACGGCATTTTCCTGCGCAGATGACCGGCCGGGTGAACACCACGCTCACGCTCATCATCTTTCTGCTGATCTTCGGTTTTCAGATCGGCGTGGGTGCGGTGCTGTCGCGCTGGCCGGCGAGCGGCGGCCACTATCCGGCGGTCGCGCATCTGACCGCCTGGGGCATTCTGGTGGGGCTGCAGGTGTTGAGCGCGGTCTGGTACGTATTGCCTGGCCGCACGCCTGTTCGGCCGGTCGTGCTGCATGCGGAGCACGAGGCCTGAGACTGTCGCGCGGCGCTGCGCCGGTCCGAGCGCGTTTGCCGACGCTATCCCGATTCCGCTCGCCGCAGGTCTTGTCCGACGGCGGCAGCGCTCCGCCCAGCAAGGGTTTCGCCGATTTCTGCGGACGCGCGCCCTGGTTCGCTCCCCATCTCGGATTTGGAGAGAAGGGCAGTTTCCGGCTATAATTACAAGGTTTGAGCTTATCAACCCGCACCCTAGCGCCTACCTCTCCCATACCGTTCATCCGCCGCGCGCCGTTTGCGTAGCAAGAAGGGCCACGCACCCAGCCGATCCGTCCAGACAATGGGCTCATCGCGCCCCTTGCAACGTCGACGGCAGTACGCGAGCGAGTCTGCGCGCGCATCCCGTGGATGCTTTTCGCTGCGGCTCTCAGTCGGATAGACAGGTCGGCAACAGGGTGTTCCCCAAGGAGTCTCCCGTGTTGCCGTCATTTTCTCCCGCTCTGCTCGCGCTCGCCGACGGCACGGTCTTTCGTGGTTATTCCATCGGCGCCCCAGGGCATACGATCGGCGAAGTCGTGTTCAACACCGCTATCACCGGCTATCAGGAAATCCTGACTGATCCGAGCTATGCGCGCCAGATCGTGACCCTCACGTATCCGCACATCGGTAACGTCGGTGTGAACGCTGAAGACATTGAAGCTACGAAAGTCCATGCCGCCGGCCTGATCATTCGCGATCTGCCGGTTCTCGCGTCGAACTTCCGCATGGAGCGCACGCTCTCGCAGTATCTGCAGGACGAAGGCGTGGTCGCCATCGCCGGCCTCGACACCCGCAAGCTGACCCGCGTTCTGCGCGACAAGGGCGCACAGAACGGCGCGATCCTGGCCGGCTCGGACGACGAGGCCAAGGCCATCGAACTCGCGCGTTCGTTCCCAGGCCTCTCGGGCATGGACCTCGCAAAGGTCGTGTCCACGAAGGAAGCCTACGAATGGACCCAGACCGAATGGCGTCTTGGCACGGGCTACGGCAAGCAGAATGCGCCGAAGTACCGTGTGGTCGCGTTCGACTACGGCGTCAAGTACAACATCCTGCGCATGCTGGCCGAGCGTGGCTGTCACGTCACGGTGCTGCCGGCGCAAGCCAGCGCGGCTGATGCGCTCGCGCTCAACCCGGACGGCATTTTCCTCTCGAACGGTCCCGGCGATCCGGAACCGTGCGACTACGCGATCGCGGCCACGAAGGAGCTGATCGAGCGCGGCATTCCGACGTTCGGCATCTGCCTCGGTCACCAGATCATGGGGCTCGCTCTCGGCGCGAAGACCCTGAAGATGAAGACCGGCCACCACGGCGCAAACCATCCGGTGAAGGATCTGGACGACGGCCGCGTGGTCATCACGTCGCAGAACCACGGCTTCGCGGTCGACGCCGACACGCTGCCGGCCAACGCCAAGGTCACGCATGTCTCGTTGTTCGACGGCACGCTGCAAGGCTTCGCGCTGACCGACAAGCCGGCGTTCTGCTTCCAGGGGCACCCGGAAGCATCGCCTGGTCCGCACGACATCGCCTATCTGTTCGACCGCTTCACCGGGTTGATGGACGCGAAGAAGGCAGGCAGGACCGCGGCGGCGTAAGAGGCGATAGAAGCGGCCTGTGAAGCGCCGTTGCGGCGCGCGCGGCCGAGCCGCGCCGCGCACTCGGCGCACTCACTGTGCTCAGCGCCTGTCGGGCGAGCCGCACAAACAGAGCGCGCGCAGCGTAGCAACGACGCGCGCCGACGGAAAGAATTCAGGAATACATTAGCGAGAGCGTTATGCCCAAGCGGACAGACATCAAGAGCATCCTCATCATCGGCGCGGGTCCGATCATCATCGGCCAGGCGTGCGAGTTCGAC
>Ga0255336_100638_pt1 | contig 46179 bp, 33 predicted proteins | sample MeOH1_35cm_T3_17_FD_189102 | JGI IMG/M metagenome (GOLD analysis project Ga0255336, IMG submission 189102) | Sandy soil microbial communities from University of British Columbia, Vancouver, Canada - MeOH1_35cm_T3_179 | ecosystem: Engineered > Artificial ecosystem > Sand microcosm > Unclassified ...
GCGGGGGCGGTCCTTGGCGCTGATGGCGTCGGTGAGCTCGTAGAGGGAGCGTTGCTTGGCGGCGAGGACCATGGTTTCTACGTCGCCGAGGGTGACTCGGTTGCGTCCCAGGGGCGATGGTGGTGGTGATGCAGACGGAATACCGGGATTCTTCGCTTCGCTCAGAATGACGGTCGTGGGGGGATAGGAGATGACGGCTGTGGAGGCGGATGCGGGGGCGAGGGCGGATGAGTGGGAGACTGCTACGGCGGCGGACAGGGTGACGGCTGGCGCGGTGACGTAGAGGAGGAGCTTTTCGAACTCGGAGGAGATGAGCATCATGTCGGCTCCGAGGGAGTCGACGAGCTCGCGGGCGGCGTCGGGGTCGAAGCGGACGCCGCGGGATTCGGCGGTGTCGGTGACCCAGCGGGTGGCGTCGTTCTCGTCGACGCGGGCGAGCTCGACGGTGCCGCACCAGTCGCCGAGGGTCTCTCGGATGCGGTCGAAGCGCTCCTTGTCCTGGTAGTCCATGCGGCGGATGTCGGTGGGGATGCGGATGTGGTCGGCACTGAAGAGGATGAGCGCCTGCGGGTTGGGCGAGCGGAAGTAGGCGTCGATGGCGGCGAACTCTTCCTTCTTGGAGCCGCGACCATAGAGGAGCTTGAGGTTGCGGAGGAAGAGGACCTGGAAGGGCGCCATGAGTGAGGGCGTCTGGGCGCGGTCGAGGGCCTCGAAGATGCTGGTCTCAGCCAAGTCGAGATCGTGCAGGGCGAAGTCGCGCGCGCCTTCGGGGACGAGGGTGGAGAGGACAGCCTTGCGGCAGCGGTCGTAGAGGAAGATCTCGTCGCCGATGAGGACGTAGCCGGGGCGAATGGAAGATGGCGAGGCGATCTCGGTGATGAACCGGTCGGTGGAGGCGAAGCTGCGCAGAGGGGTCGCCATTAGAACGACTCCAGCATATCGCTGACGACGGTCTGGGCGAAGTCCCGTGACATGCGCGAGATGGCAGGGGAACCTTCCTGGATAAAGGTGTTGACGTCCTGGGTGGACTGGTACTGTTCCCGGAAGGTGATGGAGTCGTTGCGGTAGAGGACGGTGCCGTCGTGCGCGGTGAGGAGGACACGGGCGGTGACGGCGACGAGATAGCTGGAGGATTGGCTGCTATTAGCGTCGTAGGTGAGCGGGGTGATGGTCTGGGTGAGGATGGTGCCGTGGAGAGTGGCGTCGGCGCTGGACGAGTCGCTGTTGAGGATGCGGTAGCGGGTGCGGGTGTTGAGCTCGCGGACGACGGCCTGGGTGAAGGCCATCTCGGTGTGATAGGCCTGCGTGTGTGTGGTGAAGATGGGCACGGCGAGGGTGCGGACGTTGGCCGGGATGTGCGTGGCCGAGCCGGCGGTGTGGTAGCCGCAGCCGGTGAGGAACGTGGAGAAGAGAAGAAGTGTCGCGGTGCGGAGCTTCATGCCGTTGGTTTTATTGTCGCATTCGTTGGGGGTGGAAATTGTGTGGAGTTGGTTGGGTTCTTCATCCCACCCTTCGCGAAGCGAAGGATGGGGCACCCGGGCATCCTGCGAAGAAATACGGGGATTCTTTGCCCTTCGACTTCGCTCAGGGTCAGAATGATGGCCGTGGGGAGGGGAGATGGACTGGCGATGGAAAAAGAAGAGGCAGCCATGAGGGCTGCCTCTTCTTCGATGCTGGGTTTGAAGTTATGCCGGGGAAGGCTGGCCTTCGTTGAAGCCAGGCTTGCGGGTTCCTTCGGGCTTGAGGACCTTCTGGGCCTCGCCGCCCGGACCCGAATCGACACCAGCCAGAGCGGACTTGATGGGCGGAAGCTCTTTGCCTTCGATGATCAGTCTGATCTCGTTGGCGTCGAGGGTCTCGCGCTCAAGCAGGGCGCTGGCGAGCCGGTGCATGATGTCCTGGTTGGTGTTGAGCAGGTTGTAGGCCGACTGGTAAGCCGTATCGACGAAGCTGCGAACTTCAGCGTCGATCTGCTTGGCAGTCTCTTCGGAGAAGTCGCGGTGCTGGGCGATCTCGCGGCCGAGGAAGATCTGCTCTTCCTTCTTGCCGTAGGTCATCGGTCCGAGCTTGGACATTCCGAACTCGCAGACCATCTTGCGGGCGAGCTCGGTGATGCGCTCGATGTCGTTACCGGCGCCGGTGGTCATCTTGCCGAGGAAGATCTCTTCGGCGCAGCGTCCGCCCATGAGGGTGGCGAGGCGCGTCTCGAGATACTCCTTGGTGACGGTGTGCTGGTCTTCCTCGGGGAGGTAGACGGTGACACCGAGAGCCATGCCGCGAGGAATGATGGTGACCTTGTGGAGCGGGTCAGAGTGCTCGCGCAACGCGGAGACGAGGGTGTGACCGGCCTCGTGATAGGCGGTGACCTTCTTCTCGTCGTCGGTGAGGAGCATCGACTTGCGCTCGGCTCCCATCATCACCTTGTCCTTGGCAACCTCAAAGTCGTACATGTGGACGGCCTTGCGGTTGTAGCGGGCAGCGGTGAGGGCGGCTTCGTTGACCATGTTGGCGAGGTCGGCACCGGAGAAGCCCGGAGTTCCACGAGCCAGGATGTTGAGGTCGACGTCCTCAGCCATGGGGACCTTCTTGGCGTGAACCTTGAGGACCTCTTCGCGGCCACGGATGTCCGGACGGTCGACGACGACGCGGCGGTCGAAGCGGCCGGGGCGGAGAAGCGCGGGGTCAAGGACGTCGGGCCGGTTGGTGGCGGCGACGAGGATGACACCGTCGTTGGACTCGAAGCCGTCCATCTCGACGAGGAGCTGGTTGAGGGTCTGCTCGCGCTCATCGTGTCCGCCGCCGAGGCCAGCGCCACGGTGACGGCCAACGGCGTCGATCTCGTCGATGAAGATGATGCAGGGAGCGTTCTTCTTACCCTGCTCGAAGAGATCGCGAACGCGGGAGGCGCCGACGCCGACGAACATTTCAACGAAGTCGGAACCGGAGATGGAGAAGAACGGAACGTTGGCCTCACCGGCTACAGCGCGGGCGAGGAGGGTCTTGCCGGTTCCGGGAGGTCCGACGAGAAGCACACCCTTGGGGATGCGGCCGCCGAGGCGCTGGAACTTCTGAGCCTCACGGAGAAATTCGATGATCTCCTTGAGCTCTTCCTTGGCTTCGTCAACACCGGCGACGTCCTTGAAGGTGATCTTCTTCTGCTGCATGGAGAGCAGGCGGGCGCGGGACTTGCCAAAGCTCATGGCCTTGTTGCCGCCGGACTGCATCTGGCGCAGGAGGAAGAACCAGAGGCCGAGGAGTAGAGCGAAGGGCGCGAGCTGGATGAGGAAGCCGAGCCACGCGTTCGAGTTCTGGTCCTTGATGGAGATGTTGACGCCGTGATCGCGCAGGGTCTTGTACATGTCCGGATAATTGGCCGGAATGGTGGTATGGAACTGGGTCTTGTCGTCCTTCCAATGTCCGGTGACCTCGGAGCCATTGACCATGACTTCGGCGACCTTACCCTGGTCAGCATCGTTAAGGAGCTGGGTAAGGCTGATGTTCTTCTCCTGACCGGCTCCCGTTCCCTTGACAACAAACTGCCAGAGGAAGACCAGGCAGGTGATCATGAAGACCCAGATCAGAATTTGTTTAACGGTCGAGTTCAAAGCGTGTTCCTCATTTTCCTGTCTGCTTGGCCGTGGTGCGTGGACGGCTTGTCAGACCCGGCTCCCTGTTAAGGCAGAACCTTAGAGTAGAGCCTACATCGTTAGACGATACTGATAAAGGAAGGTTCTGTGGGCGGCCAGTGATGCCCGGCACCGCAGTAACGGTTCCTATCCCATCAGATGCTTAAGATTCTACTCCGAGGCAGAGAATTCAAAGCGAAAAACTTGGGGCTTCTCGTGTATTTGGAAGCTGTTGCTTCGATTCGGCGTCGCGGGCGCGGGGTCGAAGGGTGACGCTGCTGTTGGGTGAGCTTCAGGATTTGGGCGGGAGGGCGGATGTGGGGATGGGCATCCTGCGAAAAATACAGGGATTCTTCGCCCTTCGACTTCGCTCAGGGTCAGAATGACGGGGCGGGCTAGATGTATGACGGGTGGGCCGGCTGCGGGTGGCTGTCAGATGGCTTCGGTGGAGAGCTGGAGCTCTCGGGCCGTGCGCTGGGCTCGGAGGCCTTTTGCCAGGTGGACGGAGGCTCCGGTGCGGGCGGCGACAGTGGGGACGGTCGCGAATCCGGCCAGAGCGAGGAGGCGGGTGGTGTCGTCGAAGCTGAGACGGAAGCCCAGCTGACGGGCGGCGGCGCGCAAGACGCGGCGGCGGAGGGCTGGGTCGAGGGGGCGGAGGCGGTCCAGTTCGATGGCTACGGAGGATGCTCCGAGGGAGGTGGAGACGGCGCGGCCACCGCCGCGGACGGGTTTGCCGGGGAGGAGCAGCTGAGGGAGGACGCGGGAGAGCTCGGCCTGCCAGCGGGATTCTTCTTCGCGGGCCAGCTCGGCGAGGTTGCTTAGGGTCTGGTCGATGGAGGGGTTGAAGGTGCGGAGCTGGGGCATGAGCTCGTGGCGGATGCGGTTGCGGGTGTAGGTGGTGTCGGCGTTGGTGGAGTCGGTGCGCCAGGGCTGATTGCGGGATTGGAGGAAGGCCTCGATCTCGGTGCGGCGGATGGAGAGGAGGGGGCGGAGGATGCGGCCGGTTCGTTGCGGGGCATTTGGGGTCGGCTCGACGAGGACGACGGGGTGGATGGCGGAGAGGCCTTCGGTCCAGGCTCCGCGGAGGAGCTTCATGAGGACGGTCTCGGCCTGGTCGTCGAGGGTGTGGGCGGTGAGGATGGAGTCGGCGTGGCCGGAGGCGATGAGGGTGCGGAAGAAGTTGTAGCGGGTCTCGCGGGCGGCCTCTTCGAGGGTCTCGCGGTTTTCGGCGGCGCGGGCGGGGACGTCGGCTCGGTGGATGTGGAGGGGGATGTCGAGCTGGATGCAGAGGTCCTGCACGAAGGCGAGGTCGGCGTCGGATTCGGCGGCTTCGCGGATGCCGTGGTGGACGTGGACGGCGGAGAGACCGACTCCGAGGGCTTCGCGGGGGGAGGTGTTGGCTTCGTGGAGGCTAAGGAGGAGGGCGACGGAGTCGGCTCCACCGGAGACGGCGGCGCAGATGCGGTCGCCGGGGTGGATGTGGTCGCGGCTGAAGGGGAGAGCGGGAGGCGAAGGCATGAGGCTTGATTTTAATTCAGAGAATCTTTGGGGAGAAAAGGGGACGGCCTGCTGGCCGAGCCCACTACGCGTGGGGCGGTCACTTCGTGACATGTGTATCGGCTTCGCCGTGGGCCTCCCGTTGGTCGGCGCGAATCTTTCCGGTGACCAACGGGGAGCCTCGACCCGAAGGGGAGATACGCGTCACGCAGTGACCGCTGTCCGCGTAGGACGGCAGCGCTTGTCCTTCGCTGCCTGGAAGAGAGAAGAGGCGGACCTCAGCGGCTGAAGCCGCTTCTCTTCGGGTTTTGTGGCACGGCTGAAGCCGTGCTCTTAACGAGACGGTTCGAGCTTCGCTCGAATGCCCACCTTAGGGACTGTCGCGAAGATGGGGGCACCCGGATCCCGGTTCGGTTTGGGATTTTGTGGCGGGACTTAACCGCAGGTCCTTCGACTTCGCTGCGCTTCGCTCAGGATGACACTTCCTTAAATGTTCAGGATGACACTCTTTGCGGGCTCAGGATGACACTTCTTTATATGCTCAGGGGGACACTCCTTGTGGGGCTCGGGATGACACTTTCGCCTGCGCGTGAATGGAGTATCCGGATCTATGGGTTAGTTTGGGAGCCGTCGCGAACGGAGACGCAAGGGTGGGAGTGGGTGGAGCGGAAGGGTTTGGGTGGGGTCGGAGTTCTGAAGGAGGGCGAGTTCGTGGGGAAAGGAGACTGGCTCGACCTGGACGCAGTTCGTGCAGTACGCAACATTGAGCTGGAAGTTGGCTTTCAGGGGGGGCGTGTCGGAGTCGAGCTGCAGTGACTGCGTTGGCATGAAGAAGCCGGGGGAGTGGACGGTGAGGGTGTAGTTGCCGGGGTGGGTGTAGAGGAAGTATCGGCCGTCGTCACCGGTGGTGGCTTCGAGGGTGATCTTGTTTTGAGGCCACTCCAGGCGGACGATGGCGTTGGGGACGACTGCGCCGCTGATGTCGGTGACGAGGCCGGAGAGGGAGGCAGGAGCGTCGCAGATCGAGAGACAGTCGACTCTGGGATTTAGGGCGTACTCGAGCTGGAGGGGAGAGAGGACGGTTTCGTGATTGGACGTGTCGGGCTGTACGGAGAGAGATTGCTGGTGGGCGAGGAAGCCCTCGGCGCTGACCTTCAGGGTGTAGTTGCCGGGCGTGAGGTGGAGGGCGAACCGGCCCTGACTAAATGCGGTGGTCTCAAAGGTGGCTTGATTGGATTCGAGACGAACGATCGCTCCGGTGATTCCGAAGCCGGAAGGAGCTTTGATCTCGCCGGAGAGGGTTGCGGTCTGGGTTTGTGCATGAAGGGACGATGCGCAGAGGATGGCGGCTGTGAGGAGGAAGCTGCGAGGTGGAGAGGCGCGGCGCATGATCTTGGCTTCCGGCCCATCATAGATGGTTGCGCGCGGCAGTCAAGCAGGCGGATATCCATCGATCTGAAGGACCGATCTTGTATACTTCGCGGTTATGCGAGTTTTTGTAATTCTTCCGGCGGCAGGGATCGGCACGCGAATGGCCGCGGGGTCCCATACGGCTGCTCCGAAGCAGTTTTTGAGTGTTGGCGGGGTTCCGGTGCTGGTGCGCTCAGTGAAGGCGTTTCTGGAGGTCCAGCGGGTAGACGCAGTGTGTGTCGCGGTGCGGGCTGCGGAGCGTGAACGAGTGGAGGCACAGATACGGGAGTTCGATCTGGGGCCTCGGGTTCATGTCGTCGAGGGCGGCGACTCACGGCAGGAGTCCGTGGGAAATGCCCTGGCCGCGCTGGAGTGTGCCGACGAGGATGTGGTGCTGGTGCATGATGCGGTGAGGCCGCTGATTGATGCGGCGACCATCGAGCGGACGATCGATGCGGTGCAGAAGCATGGCGCGGCGATTGTGGGGCTGCCTGCGGTCGACACCATCAAACAGGTGGAGCGCACGGCGGATGGCGCGATTATTACGGCGACGATTCCGCGGGAGCGGGTGGTACTGGCGCAGACTCCGCAGGGAGCTCGTGTGGGATTGCTGCGGAGGGCCTTTACGGAGGCCGAGACCGATGGGTTTGCCGGGACCGATGAGGCGAGTCTGCTGGAGCGCGCCGGGGTAGAGGTCGCGGTGGTGGCGGGGTCGGCGAAGAACTTCAAGATTACGCAGCCGGGAGATATCGAGTTGGCGGAGTTTTATCTGAAGCAGGCAGGTGCGCGATGAGCATGAGGATCGGATACGGGTTCGACTCGCATGCATTTAAGCCGGGTGTGCCGTTGGTGATTGGCGGACTGTCGATTGAGCATCCTGAGGGGCTGGCTGGGCACTCGGATGGCGATGTGCTGCTGCATGCGATTACGGATGCGCTTCTGGGGGCGGTCTCTGCCGGGGATATCGGGACGTTCTTTCCTCCGAGCGATCCGCGGTGGAAGGGTGCAGCCTCGCATATCTTTTTGCAGACGGCGCTGGAAGAGGTTGCGACGGCGGGATACAAGATCGTCAACGTGGATACGGTGCTGGTGTTGGCGAAGCCGAAGATTGTGCCGATTGCCGGGGAGCTGCGGGAGCGGGTGGCGGAGCTGCTGGGCGTGAAGCCGGGCGAGGTTGGGATCAAGGCCAAAACGCCTGAGGGGTTGAATCAGGACCATGTGGCGGTGGCTCATGCGACGGTGCTGCTGGAGAGCGTGAAGCTGGCGGATCCTCCGGCGCAGCTGGTGGCGACTGCGGATGTCGACGACGAGATCAACGAGGTGGTGAAGGGGCTGGTGGGCGACTCGCACGATGTTTCGGCGCTGGGACGGAAGCGGCCTTCGTTCGATACGGATGATCTGACTTAGGTGTGTGGTGGGAGGGAGGAACTGGCATCCTCTTTCCCACCCTTCGCTTTGCGAAGGATGGGGCACCCGGGCTGCTGTGGCTTGGAAAAGCGGATTCCTCGCTTTGCTCGGAATGACAAATTTTATAAAGCCGGAATGACAACTTTGGAATGGCAATTCCGAAGTCAGGGCCTTTGGCTGCGTATGATCTAGGGCTTGACAATGGCCAGGGCGAAGCCGTCGTAGCCTTTGACTCCTACGGTCTGGATGGCGGTGGCGTCGAGGCGTGGGTGATTGCCGACGCGCTCGAGGAAGGTGCGGGTGCCGATGACGCGGGGATCGGGATCGTTGGCGTCGACGATGGAACCGTCGCGGACGACGTTGTCGGCGAGGATGAGGGTGCCGGGGCGCGAGAGCTTGACGGCCCATTCAAGATAGTTGGGGTTGTTGGGCTTGTCGGCGTCGAGGAAGATGAAGTCGAAGGGCTCGGGCTTCTCGGCGTGGAGTTTGGCGAGGGATTCGAGCGCGGGGCCGACGCGGAGGTCGACGAGCGAGGAGAGGCCGGCGCGGTGGATGTTGGAGCTGGCGACGGCAGCGTGTTTGGGCTCGAGCTCGAGGGTGATGAGTTGGCCGTCGGAGGGAAGGGCGCGGGCGAGCCAGATGGTGGAGTAGCCGCCGAGGGTCCCGATCTCGAGGATGCGGCGTGCGCCCTGGACGCGGGCGAGAAGGTGGAGCAGCTTGCCCTGGCTGGGAGCGACGTCGATGGCGGGAAGACCGGCGCAGGCGTTGGCTTCGAGGGCGTCTTCGATGCGCTGGTCGGGGGAGATGAGGGTGTCGGCGAGGTAGCGGTCGACGGTGTTCCAGAGGTTCTGATCCATACAGTCAAGATAGTGTTAGTAGCGCGTTGGCGGCAACCGGTCGGCGTAGGCTTACTGGCAGTGGTGGTGGTACTGGCGAAATACAGGGATTCTTCGGCTTCGCCTCAGAATGACGTGGTTGAGAAGACGATTGCCGCGCGTGTCGGCGAGATGGCTGGCTTGGGCGAGATGGGCTAGTTTGATGGATAGGTGTGTTCGAGGATGGCGATGCGGATTGGATTGAGTTTGGCGGCTGTGGCGATGCTGAGTGGTGTGGCTTATGGGCAGACGGTGGCGCAGCCTCGGTTGATGGATGCTCCGGCGACGGCGCCGTGCTCGGTGCGGGATGAGTGGGCTACTCCGGCGGAGAAGAGCTGCTACGCGACGACTCCTGATTACAGCGAGACGATGGCTTATCTGAAGCGGGTGGAGGCTGCTGCGCCGCGTGAGGTGAAGATTGAGCCGTTTGGAAAGACGGGCGAAGGACGCGAGCTGGATGTGGTGGTTGTCTCGCGGGATGGGGTATTCGATCCGGTGGCGATTCATGCGGCGAAGAGGCCGGTGGTGCTGGTGCAGAACTCGATCCATGCGGGAGAGATGGATGGGAAGGATGCATGTCTTGCCCTGCTGCGCGACATGGTGGTTTCGAAGACGAAGGCTTCGCTGCTGGAGCGTGCGGTGTTTGTCTTTATCCCGATGTATAACGCCGATGGGCATGAGCGCAGGAGCCGGTATAACCGCATCAATCAGGATGGGCCTGCGGAGATGGGATGGCGCGGGAATGGGACGAACCTGAATTTGAATCGGGATTATCTGAAGGCGGATGCTCCGGAGACGCGGGCGTTTATGACGATGTTTCATCGCTGGCTGCCGGATTTCTTTGTCGATGACCATGTGACGGATGGAGCGGACTATCAGTACGATGTGACGTTCACGATCGATGACGGGCCGAATCTTCCGGCGGGGACGGCGAAGTGGGTGGATGAGGTGGCTACGCCGACGCTGGAGAGGTATGTCGATGAGCATGGGCATCTGGCTGCGCCTACGTATATCAACCTGGTGAACGATAACGATCCATCGGAGGGGCTGGGGTTCAACGACAATCCGCCGCGATTTTCGACGGGTTACACGATTCTGGAAGGGCGTCCCGGCATGCTGGTGGAGCTGCACATGCTGAAGGACTATAAGACGCGGGTGACGGGGAACTATGAGCTGCTGGCGGGGTTGATGGAGCTGGTGAATCGCGATGCGGACAAGCTACTTGCGTTGAATGCTGCCGCGGATAAAGAGGCGGAGGAGCTGGGAGCGCATCCGCTGAACAACGTAAGGTATCCGCTGGCTCTGGGATGGGGCGGGCAGACCTCGCCGTTTCTGTTTCGTGGTTACAAGTACACGCGGGAGCTGAGTGGAGTGTCGGGGGCGATGTGGGTGCGGTATACGCATGAGCCGTGGAACGTTTCGTTGCCGGCGCAGACGGGGTACAAGGTAACGGCAGAGGCGGTGGCTCCTGCGGCCTATATTGTTCCGGCACAGTGGACGCGGGTGATCGATGTGCTTGCGGCGCATCAGGTGGAGATGACGCGCACGACCGCTGACTGGAGTGGCGTAGTGGAGACGTATCGCTGTGCGGGAATGGCCTGGCAGGGGCAGCCGTTCGAGGGACGGCATCCGACTTTCAATGGAGAGGCACAGCATGATCCGGGAAGGTTTGGAAGCTGTGCGCTGGTTCGGGAGAAGATGAGCTTTCCTGCGGGGTCGGTGGTGGTGAGATTGAACCAGCGGCTGTCGCGTGTGGCGATGGCGTGGCTGGAGCCTGCGGCTCCGGATTCGGCGATGCAGTGGGGGTTCTTCGACGCGGTCTTCGAGCAGAAGGAGTATGGCGAGGCGTATGTGCTGGAAGAGCTGGCGCGGGAGATGATGGCGAAGGATCCGAAGCTGAAGGCGGAGTTCGAGAGGAAGGTTGGGAGCGATCCGGCGTTTGCGGCGAGTCCTTCTGCGCGGCTGGAGTTCTTCTATGAACGCTCTCCGTGGTTCGCTGCGAATCGGGTGGGGCTTTATCCGGTGGGGAGACTGGGAGGCCTGGAGGGGGTTCCGGTGGCACGGTGAGTTGTTGCGACCGCGGATCCTTCGACTGCGCTCCCTTCGGTCGCTTCGCTCAGGATGACACAGGTTAAGAGGATTCAGGACGACAGCTTAACTTCAAGACAAGACGACAGCGTAACTTTAAGACGACAGCTTAAGAGGCTCATGGTGACAGATTAGGAGGTCGTTCATGGCTGCTTTGTTATGGCTTCTGAGTTCGTTTGTGACGCGGCAATTTAAGAGAAGGTAAGGGGCTGAGGTAGACTGCGGTTCATCCATTCCACTTCGTGCAAAGGTGAACAATGAGGGCAGAGCTTTATTTTGCGATTGGGTTGTTTGTCTCTTCTGCGGCAGCGATGGCACAGGCTCCGGCGGCTTCGGAGGACTTTGTACGGACACACTATGCGAAGTATGAGTACCGCATTCCGATGAGGGATGGGGCGAAGATGTTCGCCTCGGTGTATGTGCCGAAGACGGGTGCATTCAAGGATGCCGGGCCTTATCCCTTCCTGATGACGAAGACTCCTTACAGCTGCGCGCCGTATGGCGTGGATAAGTTTCCGGCGCGTGTGGGGCCGAGCGAGGAGCTGATGGAGTCGGGTTATATCTTCGTCTGCGAGGATGCGCGTGGGCGCAATGCGAGCGAAGGAGTGTTTCAGGAGATGAATCCGCATATCGACGAGAAGAAGTCGAGCAAGGATGTGGATGAGTCGAGCGATATGTACGACACGGTTGAGTTCCTGCTGAAGAATGTTCCCAACAACAATGGCAAGGTGGGAATTACGGGGATCAGCTATCCGGGGTTCTATACGTCGGCGAGCATCATCGATTCGCATCCGGCGATCAAGGCGGCCAGTCCGCAGGCTCCGATGACAGATCTGTTCTTCAATGACGATGGTTATCACGGCGGCGCGTTCATGCTGGGAGCGAACTATGGGTTCTACCGGGGATTCAAGCCGCAGAAGAATCCGGTGATTCCGGTGGCTGGGGCTGGGCGCGGGCCTTCGAGCACGGAGGAACCGAATACGTATGCGACGCTCCTGGGTGCGGGGCCGACGGGGAATCTGGATACAGGCAAGGATTATCTGAACGGCGAGAACTGGTTGTTTCACGATCAGGTGATGCATACGACGTACGACGACTACTGGCAGAAGCGCGATCTGTCTCGCCATATGAAGAACGTTCATGCGGCGACGATGGAGGTGGGAGGGTGGTTCGACGCAGAGGATCTGTCGGGGCCGTTCAAGACGTTTCATGCGATCGACAAATACAACCCGGGTGCGGTGAATACGCTGGTGATTGGGCCGTGGACGCATGGCGGGTGGTCGAGAACGGATGGAGACCGACTGGGCGATGTGACCTTCAATGCGAAGACGTCGTTGTTCTATCGCGAGAAGATCGAGTATCCGTTCTTTGAGTTCTATCTGAAGGGCGTGCATGGAGGGCCGTTGCCGAAGGCTTATGTCTTCGAGACGGGGACGAATGTGTGGAAGACGTATGACGCCTGGCCTCCGAAGGCAGCGGCGGCGAAGACGTTGTACTTCCATGCGAATGGCAGGCTCAGCTTCGATGCTCCTGTGGAGAAGACGGGGGTGGATGAGTATGTGAGCGATCCGGCACATCCGGTGCCGTTTGTCGGGTATCCGACGGATACGGTGCCGCAGCGTTATATGGCGGACGACCAGAGGTTCGCGGCGACGCGTTCGGATGTGCTGGTGTATGTCTCGGAGCCGCTGACGGAGGATGTGACGATTGCAGGGCCGGTGAAGCCGAAGCTGAAGATTGCTTCGACGGGGACGGATTCGGACTTTGTGGTGAAGCTGATCGATGTGTATCCGTATGACTATCCGGTTCCGGCGGGCACGGATGCGGGGAATAAGCGCATTGTGAGCGCGGCTCCTGTGGTGATGGGAGGGTATCAGCAGCTGGTGCGCGGAGAGCCGATGCGAGCGAAGTTCAGGGACTCGTGGGAGAAGCCGACGCCGCTGGCGCTGGGGAAGATGGCGAGTCTGAACGGAGAGATGCCGGACGTGAATCACACCTTCCGCGTAGGGCACCGCATTATGGTGCAGGTGCAGAGCTCGTGGTTCCCGCTGGTCGATCGCAATCCGCAGACGTTTGTCGATATTCCGCTGGCGAAGCCGGAGCAGTTCGTGAAGGCTACGGAGAGCGTTTATCGCAGTGCGGAGGCAGCGAGCGGGGTTGAGGTGATGGTGCTTTCCCGGCCTTAGTGGTGGGCAGTTGGTTATTGGGCGCTTACGGAGGATCTGGCTTGGAGGCATCCTGCGAAGAGACGTAGATCCTTCGACTGCGCTCCCTTCGGTCGCTTCGCTCAGGATGACCCTTTTAAGGGTGCTTGAAGGAACACCCTTGAGGATCCCGTCGTTGAGGATCCGTGGCGTGGTTGAGGATCAGTGGCCGTCGTTTGCATACCTTTGTGGATGAAGGACTGGTGCGAGCGGCGCTCAGGCTTTGGCGAAGGGCTCTTCGAGGGATGGGCTTTGTGGGGTGAACATCTCTCCTCCGGTGGGTGTGACGACCCAATCGTCTTCGAGGCGGATGCCGAACTCGCCGACGATGTAGATGCCGGGTTCGTCGGAGAAGGTCATGCCGGATTCGAGAGGGGTGTTGTTGCCTCCGACGAGATAGGGCCACTCGTGCATGTCCATGCCGATGCCGTGGCCGAGGCGGTGGGAGAAGTGCTTGAAGCCGGGGCCGTAGCCGGCATCGGTGACGACTTTGCGGGCGGCTGCGTCGACGGCCTGGCAGGGTGTGCCTGCCTTGCCTGCGGCTAGTGCGGCAGACTGCGCTTTATGGACGATGTCGAAGACCTGTTTCTGCTTGTCGCTGGCCTTGCCGAGAACGAAGGAGCGGGAGATATCGGACTGGTAGCCTTCGACGAGGCAGCCGTCGTCGAGGAGGATGATCTGGCCTTCGCGGATGACCTGGGGCTGCAGGGAGCCGTGCGGGAGGGCGGAGTACTCGGCGACCTGGCAGGAGGCGAAGCCGGGGAAGCCGGTGCGGTTGTACGCGGCGGAGATGAGATCGGAGACCTGGCGGTTGGTCATGCCGGGCTCGAGGGACTTCCATGCGGCCTCGTAGACCTTGAGGGTGTTGTCGTTGGCGAGGCGCATGAGGGCGAGCTCGGCCGGTGATTTGACGGCGCGACAGCCGGCGGTGACGGGGATTCCGCTGACGGCGGTGAGGGTGGGGCTGGCGTGAGCGATGCCGTCGGAGAAGGCAAACTGAGTGCGCTCTTCCACACCGATCTTTCCGGTGGTGATGCCTGCGTTTTTCAAGGCTTTGGCGAGGAGAGCGTAAGGGCTTTCATCTTCGTTCCAGCTATAGACCTGTGTGGAGGAGGACTGGGGGAGCGTTGCGGGCTTTGCTTCCATGCGCTCGCGGACGCGGCCTTCTTCGAAGGCAGGGCAGACGATGAAGGGATTGCCTTTGGCGGGGAGGACCCAGCTAAAGAAGCGTTCGGACTGGCCCCAGCGGAGTCCTGTGAAGTAGGTCAGCGAGGTCCCAGAGCAGATGACGAGAGCGTTGAGTTTGTTTTTGGAGAGAAGCTCGCGGGCGCGTTCGACGCGGTGTTCCCGTTCATCGAGGGTGATAGGCACGGCTTCCTTGGTGCGGTCGGAGAGAGCGGCGATGGCAGGAGGGAGTTTGGCGTCGGAGGAAGAGGAGCGGCGCTGAGCGAGGAGGGAAAGAGACGGGGCTGTGGCGGCTGCGGAAGCGGCTAGGAGAAAGCTTCGTCTGGTGGGCATGTGCGGATTGTAACGAAGAAAGTTCGTGGTTCAGTGATGGAATTTGTGGCGGCGGATGGATTTGTGGAGGTATGGGAAAAGGGGGTCGAGTTTTCGCTCGATGGCCACATCTGGCGATGACTGTTTGTTGAGATCAGACCGACGCACGCTAATCTAAGCAGATGCGTGTCTCCCGTCTGCTTGCTTCCGTGGTTCTGCTCGGTTCTTCTCTGCTTGCATGTGCCGATCCTGTGCTGAGACCGAAGGTAGTGGTGGTGACTTACTTCGAGGTGGGCAACGATACAGGCGACAGGCCCGGAGAGGCTCAGTTGTGGATTGAGCGCGATCATCTGGACCGCAGGATTGACGTGCCGGGTATGACGCATGTTGTGCGTGCGAACACGGACGGTTCGGAGGTGCTGGTTGTAGTAGGACCGGGACAGATTCGTCCGACGATGAACCTGATGGCTCTGGGGTACGACTCTCGCTTCGATCTGCGGAGGAGCTACTGGGTGATTAACGGGATTGCGGGAGTATCGTCGGAGGATGGGGCGCTGGGCGCTGCGTTCTGGACCGATTATGTGGTCAACGGCGATCTTCTGCACTTCATCGATCCGCGCGAGATGCCCCGGGAGTGGACGGATGGATATTACGCGATCGATAAGAGCAGACCGGAGGAGCAGCCGCGGGTTGTTGAGGGATCTGCGGAGGACGTGCGTATGTGGCCGAAGGATGCGGCACGTATCAATGCTCGCGGCACAGTGGTGCAGATGAATCCGCAGATGCTGAATTGGGCCTATGGGCTTACGAAGGAGATGAAGTTGCCGGAGAACGAGGCGATGCGGTCTCTGGGCGCGAGGTACAAGGGGTTTTCTGCTGCGCAGCTGCCTCCAAAGGTCGCTATTGGAGCGAATATCGCCACGGAGACGTTCTGGCATGGGGCGAGGATGGATGCGTGGGCGCATCGCTGGGTGAGTTATGCGACGGATGGGCGGGCGAAGATGGGGACGACTTCGATGAACGATTCGGGGGCTATGGTGGCTCTTGAATCGTTGACGAGGGCAGGGCGCGCGGACTGGAATCGTGCGGTGCTGCTGCGGACGGCCAGCAACTTCGACAGGCAACCGGTGGATATGACTGCGGAACAGAGTGCCAACAGTGAAAAGCATGCCGCTTTTACTGGGTATGAGGCTTCTCTGGAGGCGGCCTATGCCGTGGGGAGCAAGGTGGTGAAGGCGATCCTCGCGGGGCAGGAACCGGTGTTGCTGGAGAGTGGAGACAAGGTGCGGTAATCGCCAGGTGGATTGGACTTCATGTGAAGTGATAGTTTCGAGGTCTGGATTCAAAACAGAACAAAGTTTTACAAGGCGGGAACAATGGCGATGATTACGACCGTGCAGCAGCATATTCTTCAGCAGCAACAGGAGCTGTTGAAGTCTACGGGACGCGAGGCGTCCGGGACCTTCAGCTGGCTGCTGAGCGGCATTACGCTGGCGACGAAGATGATTGAGGCGAAGATTCGTTCTGCCGGTCTGAGCGATGTACTGGGGGCGGCCGGTGCGGAGAATGTTCAGGGCGAACAGCAGCAGAAGCTGGATGTATATGCGAACCAGGCGATGCTGCATTGCCTGGGGCTGAGGGACAGTGTCGCCGCTCTGGTGAGCGAAGAGGACGAGCAGCCGGTTACGTTCAACCGGGATGCGGAGACGGGCAAGTACATCCTGGTCTTCGATCCTCTGGATGGTTCGAGCAACATTGATGTGAACGTCAATGTGGGAACTATCTTCAGCGTGCTGCGTCGCATGCCGGCGGAGCTGGGGACGCTGGAAGAATCGATTCTGCAGCCGGGGTTCCGGCAGGTGGCTGCGGGATATGTGGTGTATGGGCCTTCGACGGTGCTGGTTTATACGACCGGGAACGGAGTGTTCGGCTTTACGCTTGATCCCAAGATCGGTGCGTTTGTGCTGAGCAATGACCGGATGCAGATGCCGGAGCAGGGAAGCTACTACTCGGTGAACGAGGCGAATGCGGCGGGCTGGCCGGAGGAGTATCGCTCCTATATTGCAATGCTGCGTGAAGGGAAGCTGGGGAAGACGTATAGCTCGCGTTATATAGGCAGTCTGGTTGCGGATTTTCATCGCACGCTGCTGAAGGGCGGAGTGTTTCTTTATCCGCCGACGGAGAAACAGCCGAAGGGCAAACTGCGTCTGTTGTACGAGGCGAATCCGCTGGCGTTTATTGCGGAGCAGGCGGGTGGCGTGGCGACGAACGGTGCGGGTCGCATTCTGGATATCAGGCCGACGGGGATTCATCAGCGGACGCCATTCTGTGTGGGAAGTCCGCGTGAGATGGAGGCTCTTCAAGGGATGCTGGCCGGAGCTGTGGCATCGTGAGCTTTTCGGCTGTGGTATTGGATATTCGGGAAGAGAGCAGGGTGTCGGGACGGCAGCGATGGCAGCTTCTGCTGGACAGGACAGAGTTTACGGCAGGCGATATCGGGACGTTAGAGGCAGTCGCGCGCAGTGGAGCGAAGCTGTCGGTGCCGGTGCTGGGGACTCTGGATGAGGCCGGGGAGCTGTGGCATCAGGTGGAGAAACCTCTGATGGCGGGCACTGAAGTGACAGGATATGTGAACGGAGATTCAGACAACCGGAGCTTTGAGGGAGGACCTTCTTCCTGATACACTTGAAAAGTCGTTCTGATGCATAGGAAATGGTGAGATCATTTCGTATGGCGTCTAGTGTGGGGCTGTAGCTCAGTTGGGAGAGCGCCTCGTTCGCAACGAGGAGGTCAGCGGTTCGATCCCGCTCAGCTCCACCAAAGAAATCGATGATATATCCTCAAAAAGCTGGGAACAAGAAGAGAAAAAGAGGATAGCCATTACGCTTTCGCGCCCGATGAATCTGCTGCCGCTGCGAGCTATCTGGGCATGGGGACCGATATGGCCTTGCCTGCGCCTCGCTCGGTGAACCAGAGAGTATCTCCCGCGGGTTCGACTCCGGTTGGTGTTTTTAGTCCTTCCTTGATTACAGTGACGCTTGCCTTGTCTCCATTGACGGTGATGACGGAGATTTTGCCGCTGCCATTTTCGGCGACGAAGAGCTTGCCATTCGCTGCACGCATGCCGTCGGGACCTTTTACGGGCTGGTCCATCCAGATGTCGACAGGTTGCTCCGGCTTGCCTGCGGCGTCCACCGGGATGCGGTAGAGCTTGTTGAAGATCACGTTGTTCACGTAGAGCGTGCCATTCAGAAACGTGATGCCATCGACGCCCATAAGCGTGCGATGCTCAAGGAACAGTTCTGCGGTGGAGGCCCCGGCCGGCAGCTTGTAGATTCTGCCGGTGGCGGTATCAGTGATATAGAGTGCCTTATCCGGCCCGATCGCAAAATCGTTGCACGTAGTATTGTCTCCTGGCAGGTTCCAGCGGATCTTCGGTGTGCCGGTGGAGAGGTCGAAGCTTCTAAGAGTAGTGTGCCGCTGCACAGGAGTGGTGTTGGGAACGGGCGTCAGCTGGCATGTCCACAACGTATTACTGGAGGAATCCGCCAGCATGCCGAAGAAAAACGTACCTGGGCCTTCGGCACTGGCGTCGATAAATTTCTCGGCTGTAGATGAACCCGAACGCACCTTATAGACGAATGGAGAGCTGGCGCTGCCAACGATCAGAACGCCGCCTGGCGCCACGGTCAAACTTTCCGGCTGCGATTTCGCATCGGCGATCAGAATGTCAGAGGCGGACGCAGCTTGCGTAAGGCTTGTTCCCAGAGCGATGCAGATGGCGAGGCGTCGAGCGTTCGAAACAGACATCGTCAAATCTCCTCAGAGTTGATCTTTCCTACCGCCTAAAAATGATTCATACAGGTTAGCAGTCGAAAGAAATAACGAAAGTTAAAACGTGGAGCTCTTCAAGGTATCGGATCTCTTCGGGAGCGAAGAGTGATGTCGAGCGTGGCGATGGAGGCATCGAGGTCTTCTCGACGAAGCAGGATACTGCATTTTCTGGACGTGCCTGGGCTTCAGATACCAAGAGATTGGTATCTGAAGCCGACGTGGCAATGCCTGGCTTCAGCGTCGAGTTTTCGATTCGGCTTTTCCCCAAAAAATGTGGGTTCCAAAACGCGTCGCTGTGACGATGTCCACCTTCCCATCGTGGTTCAGGTCTTCGGCCAGGAGGTTCGAGCCTGCTCCGGATTCGTTGTCAATCAACTCCGGCACAAAGCGGGCGCCACCTGGTGCCTTCGGGTCGCGCACCGTCTTGTACACATACAGAACCGGCTGACCGAACGGATCGGGATCGAGGAACGTATTCACGTGCGACAGGTAACGTTTGCCGACGACAAAGTCCGGGATGCCATCACCATTCACATCCGCAAAGATGGATGCGTGGGGTTCACTAAAGGCGACGCCGCCTGCATTTTCTCCTTTGGTGGTCAGATCGTCCGCGATCATATGCCTGACGAAGCTGATCCCTCCCTCTTTGTCTCGCTTCTGTTCGAACCACGCCAGACCCCATCCATGCGCGTTTAGAGCGGTCACCACATCCGCCAGGCCGTCTCCGTTGACGTCATACACACCCATCAATGCGCCACCCATGATGCCTCGACCGTAGCGTCCAAAGGCCGACGGATGGTATTTCCAGGTATCCTTCGCGGGATCTTTCGGGCCCTCCCACCAGCCGTAAGCGGTCACAATGTCCATCCGACCATCGCCGTTGATATCTCCTACGCCGATGCCGTGTGCCGTTCCGAAGCCTTCCTCCGAAACATTCTTAATGACCCACGGCCCTGTCGGATTCGCGGGGTCAGGTTTTGCATATCGAACCTGACCTCCACCCATGTAGACAATCTCAGGCTTACCGTCACCATCCACATCGGCCAGCGTCGCCACCTCGCTCTGGACCTCTTTGACCACCTGATACTTTTCCCAGCGACGGTTCTTCTCCGCACCCGGATTCACATAGAGAGTGACACCCAGGCTGCCGTAGTTCGTCGAGATGACATCCGGCCAGCCGTCTCCGGTAAAGTCCGCTGTGCTCTGGATCCAAGCGTCGCCTGAAAATCCGGAGGTCTGATTGAAAGCCTCGGCGGGGTAGATCTCTTCGCTTTTCGTGTAATCGGGGCCGTAGTAGATGAAGGGGCCGCTCACAATGTCCAACACGCCATCCCGATTGAAGTCGGCAGTGGCGACGGCGAAGGAATAGAAAAACTGCGTCAATGTCTGTTTGCGGAAGTCAGATGAGGTCTTATCGGGTTCACGAAGCTTGACCGAAAGATCCTTGTACTTGAGATTCCTGAATCGAACCTCACCGGTTCCTCCTACATACAGTGCGAACGGGCCATAGGTCTCCTCGCTCACGGCGCCGTGTTCGCGCCCGTCATTCAGGAAGGTGCGAACGACGTTGGCGTCCATGAACATCTCCGCGGTATTCCAGTCGCCGGCCTTTAGGCTGGTGTCAGGTTGCTTGAATGGCACGGCAGGATTGACGGGCCGGGGAGAAAAGTTCGGCTGCGGTTTGTTCGGGTCGGGAGGAGGAGTGAACCTCACGAGCCCTCCTCCACGCCTTGCCTTTTCCCGCGAATCGATCGCACCACCGGAGCCCAACATCACCGAATACGTTTCGACGTTCGGATCGGCCAGGTCGACAAACGTACCCTTCGTTCCGGAGTTGTTCTTTGTCTCGCGGAACAAAACACCAGTCTGACAGCTGCCGGTGCAGCGATACTCCACATACACGCCGACGTCCTGGTAGGACTTGTCGAGCACCAGCCATCCTCCGGAGGATTTGGTGGGTTTGCCCACGATCTCACCGTTTTCCGCATGCCACTCCGCATTGCCCACTGTGTGCCAGCCTGCCAGATTCGAGCCGGTGAAGGTGACGTCAGGAAGAAACGATGGCCCAACAGCAATCGCGGGTACAGATCCGACCAGAGCAAATAGCGTGAACAGCACAAATCGTTTGTGTGGCATGAAGACATCTCCGAATGGGAAGTGATTATCTGGTTTATCGACAGCAAAACGGGCTGCTGAGGACACAAGAACGGAACCGTGGTGACAACGCCGGGCTCATAACGACACTCCGAGACATTTCATGCCCGCCATGTATCTCCAATCTTCTCTGGCAAGAGGGACGACTGATTGAGTTGGAACGCTATTTTCTTCCTATTGTGTTGGGTATATCGCAAAAACAACTGCACTATACCCAACGCAATGTACTCATCCCACCCCTGCGACGTCAAGGATAGTTTCAACGGAGACTTCAAGATAGCTTCGAGACTTATCGAGGAATGACCGATTTGCCGAGCTAAATTGCCTCTTCTGATCGAGGGGAGAAGCATAGACTCGTGCGGCAGGAGTTATGTGTATTTGTGATGAGAACGTGATTCTGTTTTCAGGCTTCGGTCATGCTGGTGCGGTGCATGCCGGGGTTATGGCCGCCAGCGGGAAAATATAAGCATTTGTCGGGATGTTTCTCCGCTCTGGTGCATTGGCGATTAGCTAAGTTACTGAAAAATCGTGATTCAGCTTTCTGTGACGAGGAGAGCCGCGGTTCGATCCCTTCAACTTCACCAAAAAAAATTGAACGAGTAACAGGAGCGGGCCAGAGCGAAGGTTTCTCTTTGGCGGATCGTAGTTGCAGGATGGGGCCAGATCAGCTGAAAAGGCGTAAGAGATAAGTCCGAGATAAGCTGATAGTGAAAGATATGCGCCGAGACAATCCCATGCGACCATCACAGACGCCTCCGCCCGCTGACGAGCCAAGAGGGCGTGGACGGCATCGAAGTCTTGAAGCAGAAGCCGCAATTCTGAAGGCAGCCCTTTACCTGCTGGAGCGTAAGCCACTGCGTAAGGTGAGCGCGGACGCAATTGCGCAGAGGGCGGGTGTCAGCAAAGCCACGATCTACAAGTGGTGGCCGAACAAGAGCCTGGTTGCGCTCGACGCTTTTCTCGCCGGTATCACGGAGCGAGTGATTATGCCCGACACGGGCTCAGCGGAGCGTGATTTCACGGAACAGCTTCAGTCGCTTATTGCTTTCTATCTCTCTCCGCTTGGAAAGATATTCAGCCAGTTTATCGCGGAGGGGCAGAGCGATCCTGAGTTTCTGGCATTGTTTCGCGAGCGTTTTCTTTATACGCGCAGGGAAGCGGCCAAGATCATGTGGCGGCGTGGGGTGGAGAGAGGCGAGATCTGCAGCGATATCGATTCGGAGATCGTACTCGACCTCATCTATGGCCCTATGATCTTTCGTTTGCTTGTCGGACACGGTTCTTTAAGTGATGAAGAGGCCTGCACCATGGTGAAGGTAGTGTTTAGTGGATTGCGGCGATCGGATTGTGGTCTCCAGCCGGAGATTCATGTAGAAGCGAATTAGGACAAAGTAGAAACAAACATCTTTGAGTCTTTGTGGCGTTTGAAACGTCATAATACTGAACTACGTGTTCAGTATTATTCAACCCGTAACAAACAGCCTCTCTGAGGCCCGCTGTCCACTGACTCTCACCAGTGTCTTTGGAAGCATTCTTCGATGGAGCCCCGATGTGGATTGTTCGACTTGCACTTAGAAGACCCTACACCTTCGTTGTGTTGTCTCTGCTTCTTTTCATTGTGGGTCCTCTTGTTGTGCTGCGGACTCCGGTCGATATCTTTCCCAATATCGATATTCCCGTAGTTTCAGTGGTATGGAACTATGCGGGTCTTTCGCCGGAGCAACTCACTAACCGAATCGTGCTTCCGTTCGAACGGAACCTGACGACGACGGTAAACGATATCGACCATACGGAGTCGCAGACCTTGAACGGCGTCTCCGTCGTGAAGGTCTTCTTTCAACCTTCCGTAAATATCTCGCAGGCCGTGGCGCAGGTTACGGCCATCGCGCAGACTGCATTGCGGCAGTATCCGCAGGGAACGACCCCGCCGCTCGTTATTCAGTACAGTGCTTCGAGTGTGCCGGTATTGCAATTGGGACTTTCGGGTAACGGACTGAATGAGCAACAGCTCAACGACTTTGGACAGAACTTCATCCGAACGCAGTTGGCAACAGTGCAGGGTGCTTCAGTTCCGTTTCCTTACGGCGGAAAACAGCGGCAGGTCCAGGTAGACATCAATACGCAGAAGCTTCAGGCGTTCGGGCTCTCTGCCTCTGATGTGGTTAACGCGATCAGCGCCCAAAATATCATTCTTCCCGCCGGTGACGTGAAGATGGGAGGGCTGGACTATCAGGTGGAGACCAACAGCGCTCCGACCTCTATTGAGGCGCTGAATAACCTCCCCATCAAGACGGTGAACGGCGCGACGATTTATATCCGCGATATCGGTAACGTTCGAGACGGCTTCCCACCGCAGACGAATATTGTGCGCGTTGATGGGCGGCGCGCCTCTTTGCTGACGATTCTGAAGACCGGTAATTCTTCTACGCTGGACATCATCTCGAAGGTGCAGTCGCAGCTGCCGTTGATTGCATCGCAGCTTCCGCCGGCGCTGCAGATGCGTCCGATCTCCGATCAGTCAATCTTTGTGCGAGGGGCGATCAGCGGCGTTGTACGAGAGGCTTTGATCGCAGCCTGCCTGACGGCCGCTATGATTCTGCTCTTCCTAGGCAGCTGGCGGTCGACGATCATCATTGCGGTTTCGATTCCGCTGTCTGTGATCTGTTCCTTGTTGATGCTGGCGGCGCTGGGAGAGACCATCAATATCATGACTCTCGGTGGTCTGGCGCTTGCCGTCGGTATTCTGGTCGACGACGCGACGGTAGAGATCGAGAACATCAACCGCAATCTGGAAGAGGGCAAAGAGGTCGAACAGGCGATTCTGGATGGTGCCGCGCAGATTGCGGTTCCCGCCTTCGTTTCGACACTGTCGATCTGCATCGTGTTCGTTCCGATGTTCTTTCTCGGAGGCGTTGCGCGATACCTGTTCGTTCCTCTGGCCGAGGCTGTCGTCTTCGCCATGTTGGCCTCGTACTTCCTGTCGCGAACGATCGTTCCGACCATGGCGAAGTATTTGTTAAAGCCACATGAGGCTGACGGCGCGGAGAAGGCGGGCAAGAGCCGCAATCCATTTGTTCGATTCCAGCTTATTTTCGAGCATTACTTCGAGAAGTTGCGTAGCTGGTACTTCGGTTTCCTGAACTTCTGCTTATCCCATCGGGCGGTGTTTCTATTTTCGATTGTGGGATTCTGGGTAGTGTCGATTGCGTTGCTGTATCCCTGGCTGGGGCAGGACTTTTTCCCGGATGTCGATGGCGGTCAGTTCAAGTTGCACGTTCGCGCACATACCGGAACCAGGATTGAAGATACGGCTCGGATATGTGATCAGGTCGAAGATGTGATTCGTGAGGAGATTCCTCAAGCGGAGCTGGGAACGATTATTGATAACGTGGGACTTCCTTACTCCGGTATCAATCTCTCTTACTCGAACTCTGCTCCTGTGGGAACGGCGGATGCAGATATTCTGGTGTCCCTCAACGAGGACCATAAGCCAACCGCCGGTTACATGCATGAGTTACGGGATAAGTTGACGCAGAGATTTCCCGGCACGCAGTTCTACTATCTGCCGACGGATATGGTGAGCCAGATTCTGAACTTCGGCTTGCCCGCGCAGATCGATGTACAGCTTGTCGGTCAGCAGCTGGATAAGAATCGAGTTGTTGCAGCGCAGATGATGCAGGACATCAGCCATATTGCGGGAACGACCGATCTCCGCATTCAGCAGCCCTTCAATCTGCCGAAGTGGACTGTGAATGTCGATCGGACAAGGGCGCAGGAGGTTGGTTACAGCCAGCGAGATGTAGCGACCAACCTGTTGATCGCATTGAGCGGAAGCTTTCAGACATCGCCGACGTTCTATCTCAATCCACAGAACAACGTGAGCTATAACGTTGCCGTTCAGACTCCGCAGTACGACGTAAAGAGTTTGCAGGAGCTGCAGAACTTTCCGGTGGCGTTGGCGGGTAATTCTGCTCCGTCTCAGATTCTTGGGAACCTCGCTTCGATCGATCGCGGTACCGAGCAGGGCACGGTGAGTCACTACAATGCACGTCCGGTCATCGACATCTATGGAGCTGTCGACGGAACGGATCTTGCAAGTGTGGCGCGGAAGATCAACCAGATCGTAAGCGACAACAAGAGCAAGCTCCCTCGAGGCACTGAGGTTTACGTGCGCGGCCAGATCGAGACGATGCGCACTTCGTTCATTGGGCTTATATCGGGTCTTCTCTTCTCGATTGTGCTGGTTTATGCGTTGATCGTGGTGAACTTCCAAAGCTGGCTCGACCCGTTCATTATCATCGCGGCTCTGCCGGGCGCGCTGGCGGGCATCGTCTGGATTCTCTTCCTGACGGGAACCCATATCAGCGTACCTGCGCTGACGGGATCGATTATGTGCGTGGGCGTGGCAACCGCGAACTCGATTCTGGTTGTCAGCTTCGCCAAGGAGAAGATGGAAGAGGGGATGAACTCCACTGAGGCTGCGCTAACCGCAGGCTTTACTCGATTCCGTCCTGTCATTATGACCGCGCTGGCCATGATTATCGGCATGGTGCCGATGGCTCTCGGGCTGGGAGATGGCGGCGAACAGAACGCTCCTCTTGGACGAGCTGTGATCGGCGGCCTTCTACTGGCTACGTTCGGCACGCTGACTTTTGTACCAACCTTCTTTGCCTTCATGCATCGCAACGACCCTCAACTTACGAACGATGTGGTCGCCGCGGAGAGCGAGGCTTATCTATGAGCGACATGAGACCGATAGACTGCAGTGATTTCAGGGACACAAGCGTACAGGGAGAAAATCGATGAGCGGCGAAGTGCAAAAGAGGCAGCAAGCAGGCCATGACGGAGCCGAGCCGCAGCAGGTGAATGCGCATCGGCAGGAAGGTGGGCAACATGCGCCACCGCCCATTTCGCGAGGGTCTTTGTTTATCGTGGTGATCCTTGTTCTGGTTGTGGCCGCAGTACTTGCGATCCTGGGGATTCTCCGTCGCAAACACAGCAGCGCGGAGCTTAAGAAGTACACGGATACGACCTCTGCACCTACGGTATCGCTGGAGACTCCAAAGCTACAGGAAGATGCCACCGAGATTGTATTGCCGGGCAATATGCAGGCCTATACCCTCGCACCGATCTATGCGCGAACCACAGGATATGTGAAGGTCTGGTATCACGATATCGGCTCTCGTGTACGAAAGGGTGATCTGCTGGCCATTATCGAGACACCGGAGCTTGACCAGCAGCTTGCTTCAGCAAAGGCAGATCTGGCTACCGCTACGAGCAATGCCAAGCTGGCCAAAGTAACAGCAGATCGCTATAGCGATCTGATTGGCAGCAGCGCAGTCTCGCAGCAGGATACGGATAACGCCTTGAGCCAGCTGCAGGCGAGGAACACCGAGGTAGCGTCAGCAGCGGCCAATGTGCGCAGGCTGGAAGAGCTGGTGTCGTTTGAGCGCGTAGTGTCTCCATTCGATGGCGTGATGACGGCTCGTAACATCGACGTGGGGCAGTTGATTACCACCGATGGAAGCACGACCACTGCTGGTGCGGGAACGGTGCGGGCGAGCCGAGAAATATTTGATATCTCGGCAATCGATACTCTTCGTGTCTTCGTTAATGTTCCACAGATGTATGCTCCGGACGCAAAGAAGGGTGTAACGGCGACGCTGACTCTGCCGCAGTATCCTGGCCGCAACTTCAAAGGAAAGCTGGTGCGCACGTCGGATTCTGTCGATCCTGCGACCAGAACGCTTCTGGCTGAAGTGGATGTGGACAATCGATCGGGAGAGTTGCTGCCCGGAAGCTATACACAGGTTCATCTGAATGTTTCGAGAGCGGCACCCGCCTTAATCGTTCCTGTGAGCGCGATTATTCTGGAGCCGGATGGACTTCATATTGGGACGGTTGAAGACAACCATCGCGCTCGCATTCTGCGGGTTACGCCGGGACGTGATTTTGGGTCCACTATTGAGATCCTCAGTGGGTTGAATCCGGGACAGTCTGTTATCTCTAATCCGCCGGACTCCCTGACGGACGGAGAAGAGGTGCGGGTGGTAACGCCAGGAAAGGCCCACCAGAATCCACCGATGGAGGCCAAGCGATGAAGCCCGGCAGTATGACAAAGGCGGCTGCTCTGTTCAGTGTTCTTGCTGTTGCCGGATGCAAGGTGGGGCCGAACTACAAGGCTCCCGCGATGCCTGCGCCTCCTGCATACAGTGACAACGGACACAACGGAGATTGGGCATCTGCAAAGCCAGCTGATGGAACCGACCGGGGGGCGTGGTGGTCAGTCTATGGCGATGCTGAGCTGAACGACCTGGAGCAGCGGTGCTCAGACGCGAACCAGACGATAGCCGCAGCCTTGCATGCTTATGAGCAGGCACATGACGTGGTTCGTGAGAATAAGTCATCGCTCTTTCCTACCGTGTCGATTGGAGCCTCGGCAAACCGAAATCGGATCTCCAATACGAGACCTCTGCGGCCGTCGAATGCTGCGCAGGACTATTGGGATTTTCTGATTCCCTTGAACATCTCCTGGGAGCCTGATTTCTGGGGGCGCGTCCGCAGGGAGATCGAATCAAGCTCCGCCAGTGCGCAGGCTTCCGCTGCGGATCTTGCCAACACGCGGCTAAGCCTTCAGGGAATGCTTGCCACAAATCTGTTTCAGCTGCGCGGAGTCGATCTTCAGGCGCAGCTTCTGCGAAGCACGATTGATGCCTATACGCAGACCCTGAAGCTTACGCAGGATCGCCTGAGAGGCGGATTGAGCACGGATAGTGATGTGCAGCAGGCGAAGGCGCAACTGGAAGAGACTCGGGCTCAGCTTATCGATCTTGGCGTAGGACGTGCCCAGCTGGAACATGCGATTGCGGTACTGGTAGGCGTTCCGGCCACGACGTTCCATATCGCAGAGCATCCGCTTGTCGGAGATCCCCCGAGTACTCCGACGGGAATCCCCTCCGAGATCCTTCAGCGGCGTCCGGATATAGCGGCGGCGGAACGTCGAGTTGCGGCGACGAACGCACTGATTGGTGTAGCAAAGGCTGCTTATTATCCCTCAATTGTTCTGGGTGCTACCGGGACAGTGGAGAGTAGCCAGATAAGCCAGCTCTTCAATACAGGCAGTGCGGGATGGAATGCGGGTCCGAGTGCCAGCGAGATTTTATTCGATGCCGGACGACGCAGGGCGCAGGTCGACTTCGCTGTGGCTCAGCGAGAGCAGGCGACGGCTCTCTATCGCGATCAGGTACTATCTGCTTTTCGCGATGTTGAGGATCAGCTCTCCGCATTGCGTGTGCTTGAAGACGAAGCCATAGTCCAGAATCGTGCGGTTGAAGCCTCGAAGAGAAGCACGGAACTTTCTACAATGCGATACAAGCGAGGTCTGGCTCCTTACCTTGAGGTGCTGACCAACCAGACGATTGAGTTGACGAATGAAAGGACCGCAGCGTCACTGGTTGCACAGCGCATTGTGGCGAGCACACGTCTTCAGATCGCGCTGGGCGGAGGATGGAATACTACCCAGCTTCCTAATAACTAGGTCTTACAGACGTATCAGGTCAGTTGTTTCACTTTGGTTTCGTACACCTGATGCACGCGCTTGCTCCACCAGACAGTTAGAACGGGAGTAAGCAGACTGCTTATGATGACGCATGAAGCTACCAGGATTGTGGCTGGCCCTGCTGCATCGAGGTAAGCAGGATTTGCGGCAGCCACAAGCATGGGAACGGCGGCAGCGTTGCCAGCCGTGGTGGCTGCCGCCATGCCTGCGGTCCCGTTTCCTCCGACGATTCGGTCCACCAAAATAAGCACGGCACCGGACAGAAGGACCACGAGAAGGCCAAGAATAACTCCTGTCAGCCCTGCCTCCAGAACTCGTTTGAGGTTGAGGGTGGCACCGATGGCGAAGGCGAAGAACGGGATCAGGACCGAAGGGGCTTCAGACATGAAGGTCTTCATCTCTCGATCAAGGTTTCCCAGGACCATACCGATCAGGAGTGGGAGGATGGCCCCAAGAAGAGTGGGCCAGGGGAAGCTGGATAATCCTGTGACTCCCAGGGTCACCATGGTGAAGAACGGTCCAGACTCCAGAGCCATTACAGAGTATGCGGCGGATTCCGTGTTGGTTCCGTATTGATTCATCAGTGCCATGTATAGGCCGCCATTTGTGTCGTTGACGGCCGCAACCACGGCCAGAACGGAGAGGCCTGCCAGAGGACCTGATCGAACCGGGTTGACGCCTAAAAAGTGACCGAGAACAACTGCTGCTAGGACGCCGAGAAGGATCTTGGTCATTAGAAGCACTCCACCGCGTTTTATGACGACGGGGATCGACCGAAACGAGATTCGGGACCCCATACAGACATAGAAGACGGCAAGGATAGGGAGTGCTCCGGTGAAGAGTCCATTCGTGAAGGAACCAAAGAACGCGCCTGTCTGGGGAGCAAGGGTGGCGATGAGGGCACCGGTGATCAGTGGCACAACCATCATTCCACCGGGAACGCGCTCTACGGTTCTTTTGATTGGGATCTGCATGCTCGAGATAGCCGAAATGAAACGGTAGCACGAGCTTACGATAAAGAGAGGGATTCGTTCGAAGGATCTCTCTAAATCCCTGAAAATAGGTCTAATGTCGGAGCTTTAGCTCTCACGATTGCTTATTCATGTCAGAAGCACGCGGGGGCGACGTTCTTCTTACTGGTGGCTACACCTTCAAAGTTGCCAAAACAATCGGCATTCCTACCTATGGTCAGGCTTTCGACTGGACTTTGAGCATCAGGATAAGGTGTGGTCGATCGAACGCAAACGAAATGAAATCGTAGAAAGCCAGCTTCCTCTATCTCAACCAGTAGGGTAAATTCGACTCGCTCCTACAACGGGAGCGAGTCGAATGATTTTCAGAAGTATATTTTGGCGGCCACTTCGCCCTGACGAGCTGGATTGAGGGTTGATGTCACAGTGCCGCCGGAGGCGGAATCGATATTCGTGTTTGACGGAGCTGCGAATGTGGGATGGTTGAAGATGTTATAAAAGGAGGCTCGAAACTCCACAGACTTTGTGTCTGTGAAGCGGAAGTTTTTGATGAGGGAAAGGTCGAACTGAACCAGTCCGTCTGCACGAAGAGTATTGATGCCTCCATTGCCATAGGTATATGTAGCAGGCACTGCAAATGCTGTTACTCCACTTGAAGAAAGACGAGCGCACGTTGGATTTCGCGGATTATAGAACCAGCAGTTTGCATCTCGAACGAGAGAGGGTTGGCCCACCACGTTTGGACGCTGATTACCAACACCGGTATTGGCAACGTCGCCGCTGATAGTAGGGGTAAAAGGCAGCCCTGACTGCAAAGTCGCGATATTGGAGAGGTTCCATCCTCCGACGAGAGTGTTAGCCCATGTCGGAAGGTCTGAGAAGAAGCGTCGGCCTCGTCCAATGGGAAACTCGTAAAGAGTACTGGCGACGAAGTTATGTTTTAGATCGTAATTACAGACTCCGTAGTACCTGATGAGTGGTGTGTCTTCTCGGACGACACTTGTATAGGTTCCATCCGTAAGGCACTTTGCATAGGTATAGGAGATGAGGAACGTTGCGCCGGCATAGTTGCGTGCCTCAAACTTTGTCTGCAAAGAGTTGTAGTTGCCGGTGCCTGCAAACTTTGAATAGTTGATAGTTCCCCATTGTGGACGAGGCCTACGATTCTGCACAGCGCCGGGGCCTGGGTTGGGATCGTTGATCTGAAAGCCTTGCTGCATGTGGGTCGTTTTGTTGCCGACATAGGCCAGATCCAGTGAAAGATGTGCGCCAAACTGCCGTTGAATGGCGGCATTCCATTCCTGGATGTATGTGTTTTGTACATCGAGAGCCATCGACGTAACGCTGGGTGTAGAGCAGGAGTTGGCAACATAACCAAATGCGCAGACGGTCCCAGCGGAGTTCGGTGCAACTACCGGTTGTCCTTGATAGAAATCGGCCAAGGTGAAAGATGGTGTACCTGTGGTGTTGTTCAAAGACTGTGAAGCGATAAAGGGAACAGTGTTCTGCGTGTTGTTGATGGCATTATCGTCGGGGAAGAGAAAGAAGATGCCATAGCCTCCGCGAAGCACTGTGTTGGTGGAGGGACTATAGGCAAAGCCGAGACGAGGTCCGATGTTGAAGTAATCTGACTTGCGAATGGATTTTGGAAGACCCAGGTCGTCGGCATATTCGAATCGATCGGAGAACTGGGGTACCAGCTGTGGCGTCAGAGGTTGGGCATTGATTGAGAAATTATGCGGGAGCACAAGCTTTCCGTTCGTAAGATCGAAGCCGGTGATTTGTCCCTTATCTCCAGAGTTGTAGAAGGGGTTGATCTCCCATCGCAGGCCGGCGTTGATTGTGAGATTGGATCGTGCGTGATAGTTATCCTGTAGATAGAACGCCTGAAAATTTCCGGCGTTTCCCCACAAACTGCGGAAGCTCGATCGGCTGGCACTGCGTGGATATCCCATGAGGAAGTCTGCCAGGTTATCTCCAGAGTAAGAGCCGTTGAAGTTGAAGGTTCCGACAGAGTTGTTTCCGGCAACAAAGGTATTCGTATTATGGAAGAGCTCGTAACCGAAACGGATATCGTGCCGTCCGCTTGCATACGTTACATGGTCTGCGTATTGCCATGAACGGATTTTGTTCTGCTTGGGATAGCTGTTATTTGCCTGCCCGTTGAAGTTGGAGTAATTCGCAATGGTGATACTGGGGAACCCCTTTGTCGAGTCAGGGGCGAGTCCTTCAAGACCTCTGATGCCCGCCATGGCATTTATGTCCTGCCCCTGTAGTGAGCTGGTAAAGAGGAAATAGCTGCGGTAATAGGAGACCTGTAGCTCGTTGATCCACTTGGAATTAAAGACGTGGGTTTCGCGAAAGAGGGCATCCTGACCGCGGCTGCGCAAGGGGAATCCTCCCATAGCCGGATATGCGTTGGGATCCGTCTCGCGGTTGTCGGATATCGAGTAGCGACCGGTAAGATGGTCGGCTGTGGTCAACTGATGATCGATGCGAGCGTCGCCTTGTTCGAGCTGCTGCTTGAGTTGGTTTGTAAGGATGGCTCGGCCGACACCGTTCGAGACAGAGTTTGCACGCGGCATGTAGTTCAAGAGGAAGGCTGCTTGCGGAGTTGGGGTAAACGTATTGGGGCCACGACCGTCGTTTGCGATTGCTCCGGTGAGTGGATTGCGAATGGTGACTCCAGGAGTGGCTGAAAAGTCTCCTGTGCGTTGCGCATCTGTGGCCACGATGCTGTTAAAACTCTGGGCAAGACTGTAGAGGGTCGCTTGCATGTCAACAAAGAAGAAGGTTTTGTCTTTGACGATAGGACCGCCGACAGCGAAGCCAAATTGATTGCGATGCAGAGCCTGACTCGGCGCGTTCGGTTGCGTGAAGTAATTCTTTGCATCCAAAGCGTTGTTACGCAAGAACTCATACGCGGTGCCATGCAACTTATTTGTTCCAGTTTTCAGCGTGGCGTTAACAACTGTTGGACTATGACCATACTCCGCACCCATGTTGCTCGATTCAACCTTGAATTCGTCGAGCGCGTCCACGTTGGGTTGAATGATCGTGCCTCCAAGCTGAAACTCTGTGATATTGGCGCCATCGAGATACCAGCCGGTCCATGACGGAGAAAGGCCATTGACGTTCACGTTGACTGCACTTGCACGAATGGAGGTTCCGCCGGCTGCGATATTTTGACCGCCTTGAATGAAACTCACTCCGGGCGTCAGTTGAGTGAGCTGCCAGAAGGTGCGGCCATTCAATGGCATATTCTGTACTGTCTGGGTGTCGACTACCTGGCCCACCGATGAGGATGCCTGATTGAGCAGCGGCGCCGTGGCGGCGATGACGGTGACTTTGTCATTGACGCCACCAACATGCAGGATAGGGTTGATGGTGGCGCGTTGGGCGACCTGAAGTTCAGTGTCCGCGATCTGCGCAGGAGCGAAGCCATCGTGCGTTACTGTGACGGAGTAGTGTCCAATCTGTAGATTGGGTACTGTAAATTCACCGTTGCTATCGGTGGTAACGATGCGCTCCTCACCTGTACCCAAGTTTTTTGCGATGACGGACGCCCCGGGAATAACTGCTCCTGTGTCATCGGTCGCTGTCCCCAGGATTGTTCCCGTATTGCTTTGCGCGAATACGTCGCGTGCATTCAAATCTCCAAACAGAAGTAATGCCAATCCGAACAGGATTCTGGCTGTTTTCTTGCACATGGTGCTGCTCCTCTCAATTGCCTTGATACCGTCGAGTGGTACCTGATGTTGATTTGCCGTTGCTCAGACCCAGAGCAGTGGTTGTCGAATGGGATAGTTGCGCATGATCTCTCGATCTGTTGGATCTGGGTTCAAGGTCTTCCAGAGGGCGATGTACTCCTGGTGATGACAGGCGAGACCGGCAAACAGGAGGCCAGGAGAGCGCACCGGCAGGGAGTCAAAGTGCTCGACGTCTTTTCTGTAGGGCCACGTGTTCTTGTCTTTCAGATATGGATAGAGAAACTCGGCAGCCTTGCACAGTCCTCGCCCGTCAGGTAAAGCGAAGGTGGTAAGGTCGGTTCCGGCGCCTTTAAGTGACTGCGCGAGTCCAGCCATTACGTCGAAGTTGAAGATGGAATAGCTATAAGGTTTGGTGCGCTCGAGTTCCTTGGGGAAGGAGCCATTGTTGCCGAGTTGGTCTGGAAGCAGAGTTTTGACGAACCACTGACGGATTTCGCCGCGGGTTCCCTCATCCCCTATAAGTCGTGCGTACTCCGATGCCTGAAGTGCCCAGCAAGTGGCATGGTTGTTCAGGGTGTCTCGTTCGGCTTTTCCTTTCTCGCTGTTCTTCATCCATGCGAGATATTCGCGAAACCATTGCTTGACTCCCTGCATGTCGGTCGGAGAGAGAACGTCCGGGGAGAGAAAGCTGGCTGCGCGGGCTACTTCTACGAGGTGAAGTGTGTCGATGATGCCGTAGTTCCGACCGGTGGAGACGCCCTGAACGCCCTGCGAAAACTCCAGGTTCGGATTCATCCGGGTTTCGGGAGTTACAAACCATGCACGGATATGATCGCCAGCCCGCTTGCCATAGCTGGCTTCTTTGGTCAGAAGCCAGGCAGCAGTAAGTGACGGCATCTGGATGGAGAGGTCGACCATCGCCTTACGGTGCTCGTTGAAGTTCTGCGGATTGCTCTGTCCATCTCGGTTGATATAAGGACCGTTCGGGTTCTTGGGATCAGGCCAGAAGTAGTCTGCCTGCGAGAAAAAATCGTGTGGGCCTCCAGGGCTTTTGGCTGAGCGAAAGGAAGTTATGGTGACGGGGGAGAGAGGGAGGTACTGTTTTGCGGCTCGGAGGATTCGGGAGCGGTCGGTCTGCGCGACTATCTCGTAGGCAGACGAATCCGGTTTAGCCCACGATAGAGATGGGGCTCCAGTCAGAAATGCAGCACTTATACCGGTACAGAAGTTTCGGCGATTCAATCTCATTGGGATCCACTTGTTTAATTTCCCGAAGAGCTTCGGGAGCGGGACTTACACTCAGTCCTCGGAGATACAACCGGCAAGTGACTCACCGTTTGTCCCATTTAGAGGTGGTTGTTACACCCATAAAACGTTTGTCCCAAATTCTTAACTCACTGAAAACTGGCGAGTTCCATCTTCAATTGGATATACTTCTACGTCGGAATGATTTCAGAAGCTCCCTTCCGCGAACGATGGACGCCGGTTACCTCTGACGAGCGAGCCGAGGTGTTACGTGCCCTGGAGGAGGTTCTTGCAAGCCCTCACTTCTGCAATAGCAAACGATATCCGGCATTGCTGCGCTACATCGTCGAGCAGACATTGAACGGCCACGGCGACGAGATAAAAGAGCGGACTGTGGGAATAGACGTGTTTGGCCGTGCGCCTGATTACGACACTAACCTGGACACGATTGTGCGCTATTCGGCGAGCGAGGTTCGCAAGAGGCTGGCCCTGCACTATCACGAAGTCGATGCGCCGATTCAGATTGGTCTTTCTGCAAGATCTTATAGACCCGAGTTTCTGCGGAAGGTTGAAGTATTCACTGCTGTGGAGGTTTCCGAGGCAGAGAGGGAAGATAAACCATTTAGTGAGCCAGTACCTTTCGAGGAGAACAAAGGAGGGGGACATCCCTTTGCCTGGACTGTGGCGGCGTGTGCCGTTCTGCTGCTGCTGTTCATCTCGGGGAGGTCGTGGTATCACTCCCGCAATGATGTGCTGAAAGCCTTTTGGGCGCCACTCTTAGATCAAAAGTTACCCACCATCATCAGCCTGGGTGGTGTTGTGCTTTCTCCGAGGTCAAATATAGGAACAGAGGTGGCTTCGGACTCAGCGGATATCAATCCTTATTTGTCTTTCGAGAATGGGTTGGCAATGGGGCGTGTGGCTGCCTTGCTGAACGCTCGAGGAGGGGACTACAGGGTAGAACCAACTTCGTATACGACGCTTGCGCAGATTCGAGAAAATCCAGTTGTATTGGTGGGTGCGTATAACAACCCATGGAGCATAAAGCTGCTTGAGCCTTTGAGATTTCACTTTACGAAACATCCGGACGAAAGCATTGTGGATTCTCAGGACTCGAAGCGTTCCTGGCAGCGTGATAAGACGAAAGCATTTGGGGATACCCCGGATTATGCACTTGTGGCGAGATTTCGAAATCCTTCTACGAATAGCGTGGTCGTTGTGCTTGCGGGGATTCAGCGCTTCGGCACAGATGCGGCCTCGCAATTCGCAGCATCACGCGAACTTTTGGAGGTCTTCAATCGTCAAGCAGGGCAAAACTGGCGGGATAAAAACTTTGAAGTGGTATTACGAGTTGATGTCTTGAACGGTCGTACAGGATCTCCCACGATTGAGGACAGCTACACCTGGTAGCGATTGTGTGACGGGTGTCACAGTTTTCAAAACCTCAGGACAATAGGCTATAGGCACGTCCACGCCAACGGTGGCTGGCTTATTGGAGGGATATTCCGATGAAAATAAATATGGCTGATCAAGCAGCCCATTTAGACACAAGCGAGATTGTGTTCAGCAGGATTATCGTCGCCATAGATTTTTCAGAACCGGCCAGCCGGGTACTAAAAGTTGCGATATCTCTCTGTAAGCTGTTTGACGCGAAACTATTCCTCGTTCATGCGTCGGCCCCAGTCGTATATGGAATTGAAAGTGAGCCCGTAGCCGTCGAACTCATCGACACGAATCTCAACGTCGATGAGAAGCGGATGCAACGACTTGTCCAGAGCGAACCAGGACTCAGTGCTTTAAGGCCTAAAGTAGTTGTGGCTTATGGAGAAGCGGTCGATCTGGTTAGTCGAGTTGCAACGGAAGAGGGAGGCGACCTGATCATCGTAGGATCGCACGGCGCTAGTGGCCTGGAGCGATTGGTCCTTGGATCGGTTGCAGAGGCTGTTATGCATCAGGCAACGTGTCCTGTCCTGATCGTGGGACCAAATTGCAAGCCGGAATCCTACCCATTGCGATCCATACTCTTTGCCACAGATTTGAAGACGACCGGTCTACGCGGGGCACAATATGCTTCTGGGCTTGCAGAACGTTTCCACGCAAAGCTGACTCTTCTTCACGTTGTGACACCAGATTCTAAAGGTTCCGACGACCGCGAATTGTCTATGGAACATGCTCGCCAGGAACTTGCCCGATTGCTTCCCACAGATATTGATCAGTACTGCAAGACACAGTTATTGCTTGAGCCTGGCAAGCCTGCCGAGATCATTACTTTTGTCGCCAAGGCAGAATGTGCAAGCGTGATAGTGGTGGGGCTTCGCGATCGGGTTCTCGCAGATCATGCTACCTGGTCAACGTTATCTTATGTAATTCGAGAGGCGAGTTGTCCGGTGCTTGGTGTCCGCGGGCACCTTGTTTGATAGTGAAACTCGTATGCGCAGTGGTAGCTCTTTGCGAATGCCAAATCTTCTGACATAAACAGATTGAAGTATTTCTTGACTTTTTTGATTAAACGAAAGTTTAATCAAAAACTAAACAAATGTTTAACATTTTCAAATGAAAGCAACCCAAAAAACGCTATCGGTAATTTCGGAAGATACGAAGGAAAAGCTGCTGAAAGCTGCTATTCGGAATTTCTCCGAGTACGGCTATAAAGGAGCCACGATACGCGCCATTTGTGATGATGCCGGTGTTAACATCGCTCTGGTCAAATATCACTTCGGCAACAAGTTGGCACTCTACAAAGCTGTTGTGCGGGAGGTAACAGATGCGGATGCCAAGATGGCCACACTCACAGAGGCTCTGAATGATCACTCCGAACCGGAAGCTGCTCTGCGGCAGATCATTCACAGGACACTGGAGCGATTGATTGCCAAGAAAGAACTGCCCGGACAGCGATTACGGTTGATGATGAAGGAGCTTGTCAATCCGAATACGATGCTTTTGGATGAAGTTGAGGACGCAATACGTCCGGTCTACGAACGGTTTCTCTCGGTCATTGGAAGAATTGTGAATCTTCCTCCGAATCACTCTACGACGCGACTATGTGCACACAGCATTGTTGGACAAATTACGCATTATGTTCCAGTAAGGCTGATTCTGTCCCGGCTCTGGCCTGAGATGCAGATGACTCCTAAGCAGATATTCATGATCGCGAACCATATAGCTGATTTCTCCTTGGCCTACCTTGGTATGGTTGGCAACGGGCCATCACATCAAAGCTCCAAGTCTTCACGGAGGAGGGGTAGATGACAGCAGAAGTCACATCGAAGACTACCGAACCGAATCGAGATGAGAGGCCAGGATTTTTCCGACGTAATCTGAAAGTCGGTGTCTTTGCGATCCTCTTGGTTGGGATAGCTATTCTCGTTTGGAGTTTGTTTTTTGCGACTCCATCCATGTCTCCAGATGTCGTCGAGTTGAGCGGCCGAATTGAAGGGGATGATTCGGCGGTGGCACCCAAGACAATGGGACGCATCCTTGAACTACGTGTACGAGAAGGAGATGACGTAAAGGCCGGGGATATCATCGCCGTGCTTGATGACGAACAGGTTCGCGCACGTGAACAGCAAGCGCAGGCTGCGTTCCAGTCAGCGCAGGCCAAGGCAAGATCCGCGAAGGCGCAGGTTGCGGTTCTCGAAGAAGAGCTGAAACAGAACGAAATCTCGACGAGTCAATCGAAAGATGATGCAGCAGGACGAGTTCGACAGGCAGATGCGGATCTGGCAGCGGCTGAGTCTGATCTCGCTCAGCAGGAGGCATCATATAAACTTGCTGCTTTCGATCGGGACGCGTATGTCCACCTTGCTGAAACCGGAGCTGTTTCAGAGCGTCAAGGGAAACAATCCATTGCAACAGCAGATCAACAAGCCGCAGCAGTGGCAGCTGCCAAGAGGCGTGTGGAGGCCGCAAAAGGTGCTCTTGGAACCGCGCGAGCAAATCTGGCCAATCCAGATATTCGGGCCGCGGTGGTAGCTGGAGTCCGCAGACAGCTGTTACAGCAGAATGCTGAAATCGCGAGTAATCTTGCCACCGCTGAGCAGGCTCATTTCCAGCTGGTGGAAGCTCAGGCAAATCGTGAGGATTTGTTTGTCCGTGCTCCATTCAGCGGAACTATCATTACTCGCGCTGCCGAGCCAGGAGAAGTAATCACTGCGGGCACAGCAATCGTGACGCTGCTCGATTTGAATAAAGTCTACCTGCGAGGTTTTATTCCTGAAGGAGAGATCGGAAAAGTCAAGATTGGACAAGGGGCGCATGTCTATCTCGACTCTAATCCCAACCGACCGTTGGAGGCTTTTGTTTCGCGCATCGATCCCCAGGCCACCTTCACGCCAGAGAACACATACTTTCGCGACGATCGCGTGAAGCAGGTTGTGGGCGTCAAGCTGCAACTCAAATCGGGGATTGGCTTCGCAAAACCTGGCATGCCAGCCGACGGTGAAATTCTTGTAAAGGGTGATGCGTGGCCGCCTCGGAAGGCGGGGAGATGAGTCCCGTCGCGCACGAGCCTGTTTCGCAGGCTCTTATACCTGAAGCGGGTTCAATCGCGATCCGCGCTACGCGATTGGTTAAGCATTATGGCTCGACGAGAGCTGTAAATGGAATTGATTTTGAGGTGATACCCGGAGAGATCTTCGGGATGATCGGTCCCGATGGTGCTGGAAAGACATCGACCTTTCAGATTCTCGCAGGTGTGATGGAGGCAAGCTCCGGGATGGTTCAGATATTTAGCCGTCCTGCGAGAGAAGCTAGATCACAAACCGGATATCTGACGCAAACTTTTAGCCTGTATCCAGATCTCACCGTAGCTGAGAATATCCGATACATTGGTGATCTTCGCTGTGTGTCAGCGGATGAGATTACAAGGCGCGGTCTCGAATATCTCCAGATGTTCGATATGGATCGCTTTCAGCACAGGCTTGCTGGACGATTGAGCGGTGGAATGAAGCAGAAGCTCTCATTGGTGTGCGCTCTGGTTGCACAACCGCGCATCCTCTTGCTGGACGAGCCAACAACTGGCGTTGACCCCGTATCGCGCCGCGAGTTTTGGGATGCGTTGGCCCATCTCTCGGCTGAAGGATTAACAATTATGGTGGCGACGCCGTATTTGGATGAGGCTGAGCGTTGTCATCGTGTGGCGCTGATGCATGACGGTAGTATTCATCAGATTGGCACACCAGCTGAATTGAGGGCGGGTCTACATGCGAAACGATTAGAGCTTCGCACTCAGGATCTGAGCAGAGCCGAAAAGTTGCTCAATATCAGTGCAAGGCAGGGCGGCGAAATTCTCGATGTGCAGCGCTTCGGGGACCGGCTTGACATCTTGACCGGTGATCCTGAAAAGGCCACGCAGTTCGTCAGGGAATACCTGAAATCCTCTCAGCTTGACGTGTCGGAGATCTCAATGAGAGAGCCAACGCTTGAAAATGCATTTGTCTCAACGTTAAGAGGCCTGGGACAGGAGATTCGACTTGAGGTATTTCCGGGGCATCATGATCATGCTGATCTGAGCGGAAAAGTCGCTATTGGTGCCAAGAATCTCTCTAAGTACTTCGGGGAGTTTGTTGCCGTGAAGAACATGAATATTCAGATTCATTATGGAGAGGTCTATGGATTGTTAGGCGCCAATGGCGCCGGCAAGACGACTACGATCAAGATGCTTTGTGGGCTTCTTGCGCCGTCGTCGGGACAGATGACTCTAGCAGGCGAAAGTGGCAGTCTCCGTTCCCAGTCTGTCCGGCAACGCATCGGCTATATGTCTCAGAAGTTCTCTCTTTATGACGACCTAAGTATCGAAGAGAATCTTAACTTCTTTGCGGGAGTTTATGGGGTGCCTGAAGCTGAGCGAGATGAGAAGAGGCGATGGGCTCTGTCTTTCTCAGGACTGGAAGGAAAAGAAAAGCTGATTACAGGAAGTTTGCCTGGGGGATGGAAACAGCGTGTCGCTCTGGGAGCTGCGATTATGCACGAACCAAGCGTGCTCTTTCTTGATGAGCCGACCTCCGGTGTAGATCCACTTGCACGACGAGCGTTTTGGGCGGTCATTAATCGCCTAGCTGATCGAGGTACGGCAATTCTTGTGACGACCCACTATCTTGAAGAAGCTGAACAGTGCAATCGCTTAGGTTTCATGGTGGCTGGTGAACTTGTAGCGGAAGGTACTCCGTCGGAGATTAAAAGCAGGCAGGAAGGTCACCTTTTGGAGTTCATAACCGATCAGCCGCAGCAGGCTACCGACATATTGAAGCAAAGTCTAGATCGATGGAGAGTGTCTCTCTTCGGCGATCGCCTGCACGTCATCACTGACCGCACCCCCGAACAAGGCATTCGGATTACTTCTGAGGAATTATCAAGTCATGGAATCCGCGTTCTTTCCGCACATGAAGAGCGGTTCTCTTTAGAAGATGTATTTATCGGGATAGTTGAAAGAGCTCGTCAGCAAGGAAAAGCCGCTTCGGAGGATTGAATACAACCATGCAGCGAATCATGGCACAGATACGCAAAGAGCTGATTCAAATCCTACGTGATCGGCTTGCACTTGCTCTTATACTTATTCTGCCGGTGGCCATCCTTCTCCTGTTGGGTTCATCCATTGCGCTTACAGTAAGCCACCTGCCGATCATAGTTCAGGACTTTGATAACTCCTCTTTCTCTCGTGCGCTTATAGATGCATTTCGTGGTTCCGATTCGCTCTATGTGGTCTCCTGGCCCACCGATCGTCAACCCGAGCAAGCGTTCTTAGCAAATAAGGCGCGGGCTGCTCTTATCATTCCCCGACACTTTTCCAGAGATGTCTTGCGTCGCCAGACCGCTCCAGTTCAATTTCTCGTTGATGGGGCGGACTCTAATACCGCCAGCCTGATTTCCGGTTACGCTACCTCGATCGTTGGGGCATACAACACAATACATTCGAATGCCGCGAGGCCACAGCCGATTGAGGCTCAGATTCGACTTTGGTACAACCCTGGACTCTCAAGTAAGAAATACTCAGGACCCGGTGTATTTGTCCTCGCAATGTCTATGTTTGCTCCCTTACTTGCCTCTCTTGCGATGGCTAAAGAAGGAGAGAAAAAGACGATCCTTCAGGTGTATGTGTCGAATATTCCTGCGCACGAGTTTCTATTGGGCAAGATCATCGCATTCACGCTTGTAGGTATTGCGGAGTGCATCCCTCTCCTGATCCTGCTTCATGTTTACTTTGGCTTGAGGTTTGTGGGAGATCCAAGTTCCTTTTTGGTCGCTACGGTTCTCTATGCGTTCTGTGTGGCATCTTTCGGCATTATGATCGGCGCGGCAATTCCCAGTCGAGTGGCCGCGATGCAGATGGTTGCCCTTGGTGGTTTTCTCCTCGTATTTCTTCTCTCAGGGCTGATTTTTCCAATCGACAACATTCCAGTACAAATCCGATGGATATCGAATTTTGTGTGGGGGAAGCACTACATTTACGTGGTTCGAGACGCATTTCTGCAAGGAGGCGGGTGGCCTTCAACGTGGTTCGAGGTTCTCATTATCGGTTTTACTGGGCTTGTCTTTTATGCAATTGCATGGCGGAACATGAGACGTATGCAGACTCAGGACTAGGCAGGAGCACAGCACTATGAAGAGATTCTTCAGTCACCGACTTATCGCTCTCATGCAAAAAGAATTCAATCAGATTCGTAGAGATCGTCGTGTAGCTATGTCACTCGTGCTGCCGCCAGTACTTCAGCTCATGCTTTTTGGTTTTGTACTCAACTCAAAAGTGCAAAACCTACGTATGGGAGTCATTGATGAAAGCCATACACCCGAGAGTCGAGAACTGATCGCGAATCTGAGCGAAAGCAGAAGCTTTCGTGTAAGCGGTTACTTCTTTTCTCCGGAAGAGTTAACGAGAGCAATTACAGAAGGGAAAATACAGGCAGGTCTTGTAGTGCCTTACGATTACTCGCGCAATCTGCAGAGAGGCGTGCAAGCCAACGTACAGTTTCTGCTGAATGCAATGGATGCAAATACCGCCACGATTGCGAGATCCTATGCGCAGGGTGTTATTGCAAGCTACATAACTACGTTATCCGGTTCAGGGATACATGCAAATTTTTCCGGCATCGCAGCTCCAGGCGTAGCGGAGAAGGGTCGCGTCGATCTGCAGACCTCTTTTCTGTACAACCCAGGGCTCGTTTCGTCCTGGTTTACTGTAACGGGCGTACTTGGTCTGCTTTGCATTCTGAACGGTTCACTGGTCGCCTCCGCCACAATGGTTAAAGAGCGCGAGGCCGGTACTATCGAGCAGTTGTTGATGTCACCGGCGGGAACCTCGGAGATCATCATTGCCAAGATCGCTCCGATATTTATTCTCTTGTGTCTGATGGCGCTCTTTGCCGTTGCTATCATGCGGCTCGTATTTCATGTTCCGTTTCATGGCAACTATCTCTTAGTCTTCAGTGGTGCTGCGCTTTGTCTGCTGTCTGGAATTGGCATTGGGACTTTCATCGCCACATTTACCAGGTCTGCAGAGCAGGCTCAGCTGGTAAGTTTTTTTATCAATCCTCCTCTTTCCAGTTTGTCCGGTGCCTTGACCCCCATGGAGGCGATGCCGCATTGGATGCAGCCCTTTTCGAAGATCAACCCAATCTATCATTTTGGCGTGATCGCGAGAGCCAGCATGCTCAAGGGAAGCGGGTTCGATACGCTCTGGCCACACTTTCTTGTTCTGTGTGCATTCACAACAGTATTAGTTTCACTGAGCGTCTGGCGGTTCCGGAAACAGCTTGGCTAAGGAGCATAGGTATTCATGAAGACATTCCATCCACGTAGAAGACAGGCAGCTGCCATCTTCCTTTTACTTCTGACAAAAGGATTGCCCTTAATCGGTCAATTGGGGCCGACACCGTCATCTTCTCAGGGAACGCTTGCAACCCAACTCCCACTCTACGGCACTACGGGGCAGAGTGGATCAGTTGAGGCGGTGCAGTCTCCAGTTCCAGGAGCGACGAGCAGCGTAAATACATTGAATACTTCAATTCAGACCACGGGGCCGTATTCCGGAAGTACAACGAGCACAGTGAAGATGTTATTTACTGGGAACCTAGGTTTCATGGAGGCGATACAACGAGGCCTTGATTTCAACCTTGGAGCGAGCGGAGTGGCGCAGGCTATGCGTCAGTCGCACGGTCAAGAGAAAGTTGCCCGGAGTGCATTGTTACCTAATCTGAGTGCGACAGGCAGTGAAACGATCCAGCAGACTAATCTTCGCATCGCAGGTATTCAGTTTCGCACGGCCATCCCCGGTGTTTCGATTCCAAGTATTGTCGGCCCTTATAACTACTTCGACCTGCGTGCGCATCTGACGCAGACGATTGGTGATATGACCTCCTGGAAGAACTACCGCTCATCTCAGGAGCTTGCAAGATCGAACGAGTTTGCAATGAAGGATGCTCGCGATCTTGTAGTACTTGCTGTCGGTGGATCGTATCTACAGGTTGTCGCAGCTCGGGCCCGCGTAATCTCAGAAGAAGCACAATTGGCGACTGCGACTGCTCTTTATCAGCAAGCTGCACAGCAGCGAGGTGTAGGACTTGTGGCTCAGATAGATGTTAATCGCAGTCGCGTTCAAATGCTGACAGAGCAGGAGCGGTTGGAGTCGTTGCGGAACGATCTGGCGAAACAGAAGATAAACCTCGCACGTATGACGGGATTACCTGTCAATGACAACTATGAGATTGCAGATGATGTTGCATTTTCTCCCGCACCTGAGATCAATATTGAAGATGCACTTCGTCAGGCATACAGCAGACGACAAGATCTGAAAGCTTTTGCGGCACAAGCGCATGCCGCAGAGCTCGCAAAGTCCGCAGCACACGCGGAGCGTTTACCATCATTGGCGGTAAATGCAGATTATGGCGTCAATGGCATCAATCCTAATCAATCCCACGGTACATTTTCTGCCACCGCCACTGTGACGGTTCCATTGTGGCGCGGTGGCCGCACCGAAGGCGATATCCAACAAGCAGAAGCAACGTATGCTCAGCGACAGTCAGAGCTCGGCAATATGCATGCGAAGATCGAAAGCGATATTCGTAATGCATATTTGGATTTGCAAGCTGCAACGAACCAAGTGACTGTTGCGGAGGAGAATCTGAAGGTCACGAAGGAAACACTTGAGCTAACTCGCCAGAAGTTTCAGTCCGGGGTTTCGGATAATGTCGAAGTGATCCAGGCACAGGAGTCAGTAGCTGGCGCAGAGCTCGATTACATCAATAGCGTGTTCGCTCACAATCTGGCAAAGCTAAGCCTTGCGCGGGCGATTGGTGGAGCGGCAGATCAGTTGCCGCAATTCCTCAAATTACCTTAGTCGTTGAATCTGCTGTCTGTTCCAGCTCCGATGCAGGTGTGATTGGAGATGGAACGAGGCGAGCATATCGCTACAGATGATATCTTGCGTCCTGTTCTCAATGTGTTCGATCAGACTTAGATGCTGCAGTGGGCTCGGCGCCAGCTGGGTTACCCCGAGGGTTTTTGGTTGGTGCGAGGCCAGTACCCCCATATTGATTGCGCGCGTTCCAAAGAGACCATCCACTTGCGCCGGCGTCAGTTGTGGCACGAATTTGCGTTGCGACTTCATTTGCACCGAATTCCCTTCGGTTAAAGGCATAGTCACGAAATGCTTGTAGCCATGGCCGGAACTTCTTTGGATTTGCTTTTGTACGGCGTAGCGACTCGTCCAGTGTCAACTTGATGGTGTCGTAGATATCGGCATCAGTAGCCAGGGGATTACGATGCCCGGGAATGCCGTACTTAAAGCCCGATGGATAGAGCATAGGGCAGACATAATCAACGATCTTTGTGATGTCTTCCAGTTGTTGCCCGATGCCAGTATCGTTCGTATTCCAGGAGACATACCCAAAGATATCAACGGATTCAAAGACGTTATAGGGGGCCAGTGCATCGCGGGCTTCGTTTAGAAAGGTCGATAGCGCTTTCACCCGACTAGTTTCGTCGACCGGGCAGCTCAATACCAGCTTTGTCGCACAATCCGGAAAACGAACGTAGTCGAACTGTACTTCGTCGAAGCCAGCTTTTGCGGCTTCGACAGCGACAGCGATGTTGTAGGCGCGCACCTCTTCCTGAAATGGATCAGTCCAGGAGAGATGTTCTCTGTCTTTGAAAAGAGCACCACTGGCGGTGTGAACGGCAAGATTCGGTTTGGAGGTTGCGAGCGGATCGTCCTTGAATGTAACAATCCGAGCGATCATGTAGATGCCCTCATCATGACCGGTCTTCACCAGATCTTGGAGCGAGCGGATCGTAGTTAGTTTTCGAGCTCCAATCGCAGTTGCAAGAGGGATCTGACTTGGATAGGGAATAAGCCCTCGATCACTCTTGATGTTGATGACAAGTGCGTTTGCGTTGCCGTGGCGAATAATCTCGAATACAGGATCCCGAAGACTTTTTGATGCGATTCCATACTCTGTGAGATAGAGCGCTTTGACGGTTATTGGAATTAGTGGGAGTTTCCCCTTATGTTGGACGGCGTTAGCGACAGAGAATGTGGCAGCCTTGTATCCGGGAGCACGCACCATGATTGAAGTGGTGTCCTGTGGAATGATGTACCCACCATCTTGATCTGGGGCGAGCACCCTCCTGCCGATAGTTACGATTGCATCTCGTATCGACGTGCCATTGACGGTGTCGATAATCTCCAGTTTGGGGATATTCGTGGTCAATTCGGCCATTGAGGTAGCGGCAAGACAGAACATCAGTGCGGAGAAAAGAAGGGGAGACTTATTCGCGATTCGCATGATCCTTTTCCTTATTCGAATGTGTACTGTGAAGAAGGGCTGCGAAGGCGCCGCCGCGAGCAATGTCGGAGACGGGCACGCGATGAATGGCCATAGGATCATCACCTGGTCGCGCTAATTTCCCGTCATAGGCGAAGGCTGCGTGGTAACCTGCACGTCGAGCAGCGGCTTCGAGATCGTCACCGAGGATGCCGTAAGGCCATGCGAGTAAATCTACCTGTGTCCCCAATTCTTCTTCCAGCTTTTTCCGCGAACGCGTGAGTTGCGAATCCACGAAACTGGCGTAGTCGGTTGCGGTGCGATGAGCTTTCTCCTTGCGGAAGTCA
>Ga0255336_100639_pt1 | contig 46172 bp, 58 predicted proteins | sample MeOH1_35cm_T3_17_FD_189102 | JGI IMG/M metagenome (GOLD analysis project Ga0255336, IMG submission 189102) | Sandy soil microbial communities from University of British Columbia, Vancouver, Canada - MeOH1_35cm_T3_179 | ecosystem: Engineered > Artificial ecosystem > Sand microcosm > Unclassified ...
GATGATGTTGATGTCTGAGGGTGCCTGAGCAGCAGATATTTATCTGTCTGGTGTGCCAGAAGTGCTTGGCAGGATCATTCACAGAATTGAATGAAGAGACAGCCGTCCAGCGCTGTGATTGGCTGCAATACTCAAGATCTTGGCGATGGCAAATCTCACAGCCAATCAGAGCCCTTGATTTACAATCTCTCCAGGATTCCTGAATCATTGTGTTCAACAGGGAACCTCTTCTGTTACCCGCGGGCGCTGTTATAATGATCTTGACGGGCAGGAGTAAGAAGGTGTCAAGAATGAGAAGAGGAGATGGAAGGAACTCGTATATGCAGCAGGGGTCTAGCGGCCAAGGTTTCACCTTGGGAATTTGAAATAGAGTTGGGCGCTTGTAAATCGACCAATAGGATCCCCAGCTTTAGACTGCACTATACGGCGACAACTGTGTTTACAGGCAGGTCAAGGGATCGCAGAAGAGGAGCATATGTAATTGTCGTAACCAACCTCATCTCTAGAGGACCAGAAGATCTCCAGGCGGTGCCATATATACACCGCGCTGGCGCTGCTTCTTGCAGCTTCGTGACTCTTACATGGTCAGGAACCTAACCGGTCGTTGCGAGCGTGGGTGTTGAGGCTGATCTGCTCGGACAGGGGAAACAAAGTCAAGAGACATTCACTGGCCGGCCAGAAAGTCGCTCCAGCAAGCAGAGAGTGTGTCAAGACCGACCGATTGTGCAAGCTTCCAAACTCGGGATCCTCGGCTAAAGTCCTCCGGTTTGCGGCTGGGAACAAATTGGGCTCTCGGGACAGGTGGTCCATAAACCATGGCTGCTCGATCCTTCTCAGAGTATTTGCTAAATGGTTTCTTGCCATTGAAAAAGGAGATAAAGTGTGCAACCATTGTCTCCGCGGTCTGCAGCTGGTTGGACGGGAGGAATCCGTTAAAATTTTAGAACAAGGTGATGTCCAGGACATGAGTGGCTTCGCCTTTGAAGACTCTGTCCCACGGATTGAGTTCGCTGAAGTGATAGACAAAAGCACCTCCGGGCCACACTCTTGCCATGGCTACTGAAGATGTGTAAAAAGCCATGTCTGTACCAAAACGCAAGATATTGATGAACGCTTCATCGGCGGAGATATTTTCCGACATCCCATAGGCGCTGAGAATTGCATGAGATTCGGAGCCACGCTCCTGCAGACTCTTTTCCACTGATGATCGGAACGTTTTCGCAATCCCAGGTTTACGCCATTTCATGGAGTGTTCAAAGATACTCGCCTGAATTCGAGATGGTCCAAAAAAGTTGATTCGCAGTTTGGTTTACTTACGTCGAATTGGCAGTCCCCGATCAGCATGCTCTCTCACCAGCTTAATCCAGGGCACTGCCTGATGGACTCGTCGAAAGTGAGATTCGACTTTATGACGTCCCCGTCCAGCACTGGTGCCAAGGGAGTGCTGGGTGAAATCTTGGTCAAAATGTCCTCAGCGGGCATTTGAGCAGCGTCGCCGTCCGCTCCTCAGAGGATAACTTGTCAAGGCCTAACGCGCCAATCACGATCGAGTAGACATGCTCGGTCACTTGCGTGGGTAATGCCTTTAGAAAAAGACAGTTGCCGCCATTGAGACGATTCATCGGAAGAGAGGATCCTGCCACTGCAGATGATATGTTGCTGACACTGCAAATCAATCAGGTCGTGACCTATGTCATCGTCGAGGCTGCTTACCTCCCCCCCAGCACTTTCACCGATCACGGTCACCTGTTCGGGGTCACCTCCAAACCCTTCTATATTCCTTTTGATCCACTGAAGCGCGGCGCGTTGATCCCAAAGGCCATTATTAGTCTTCCCACCGGCTTCAGAAGTCAGAAATCCAAAAACGCCTAAACGGTAACTTTCGAGGTCAGAAGGACACTTTGTATTATGCCATCACTCACTTGATAGTGATACCGATCACTGGCTGCGGAAAGCTTCACAGTGCGCGCAAGGTTGGACTGCGGCCATGCATGGGAGCCGATACCGAAGCCCCCGCCATGGATGAAGACAAATACTGGAAGTAGACGTCTATGAAAGCCCTGCGGAAGGAACTCGGAAATATTGATCCACGCCGTCGCGGTCAACACCAGTGACTCTGCCCATACGAGGATGGTTTAACGTCTTTGCCATTTCCAAGCCAGGTGCTGGAGGAAGCAAGCGTAGAGTCTTGCATGCCACGGCCAGATTGTTAACAAATACAAGACTTGCCCTACCCGATTGCCCGCTGCTTGCCTCAGCTAATCGTCTGACAGAGGGATTGTACAAGGTTGTAGAGGCGATGAGAAGAGAGGAAAGCAGGAGCAATGGAAACCAAAAAGGGAGAGGATTCAGAGACCTCTGCAGATACGATACATCCAATATGACGAGACTCGAGTAAATGTCCGGATCAAGAGGAGATGGAATAAATATTGTAAACACGACAGGATCTTCCATTACCCACTCAGCGACCGATGAACTTGAGCTCCAAGAGGCGGAGGGGAGGATATGTTATCGCGGTCCATGAAAAGGCAACCGGGAGGCCGATCTATAAATAATATCACAGAGAAGTTAGTGGGGAAGATCCAGCTGAAGGAGGATAGGATGGAAGGGCAACATACATCAGCTCCATAATCGCCAATCATCTGGGCAATCGGACCATAGTAATACGTCTGGCCCATACAAACAATCGCGCCGGCCCATCCGATCAAGAAGCTGATCAGCGCAGCGACCCCGACAGGAAGTTTAGTCTGGTCGTTCCAGACCGTCCAATCGAAGCTCCGAGAGCTGCCGCCGAGGCCGAAGCGGCGGAAGAGGAATTCATCTTCGAGCACGATGGCGACCCAGATGATCACCCAGTAGCCGATCAACGCGAGGAAGTTGAGGAAGATGCTCAGCAAATGCTGGCGGCCCGCAATCGCGCAGACGGTGTAGATGATGGTGACGACGCTGGTCCAGACTGGCCGCGGGATTTTGGCAAATGGTGTGCAGAGTTGTTGGAAGTTCAAGGCCTGTGGTGTGAGGAGATATCAGTGATACTTGTCGTGCAGGCGGAAAGGAAAAAACCAAAGGGGATCGTTGGTCAAACTTACAGCGGCATATGTGCCTGGGATATTGTTTGCCGCAACACCAAGTGCGAGGAGGACGGCGCAGAACTTGCCAAACTGATTCAGGGGCGAGAAACCAGCGACGATGAGAGCGCCGACGCCCGAGTTCCCAAAGGCCGTCGCCCAGTCGACATTATTAGCGAGGCCGGTCCCCAAGCCAATGCCCATGAACTCGATCAACAGCTTCCCCAGAGTCATTCCGGCAGCGGTCATGAAGCATGTGCCCCGACGCGACGTCTTTTCAGGATAGTAGACGAAAAAGTCGGCCGCGGCGGGGACCCAGCCTAGAGGGCCCGACGCGGTGAGGAAGAAATAGCTGACGCGGTTCCCGGCAAGAGTGGCGCCATGTCCTGCCGATGAGCTCGATGTGTCGAAGTGAGGCGATGCGCAGCCGATGAAGATGAAGAGAATCAGCACCGTGGGGATTGCTACCCATCTGTGTAAATATACGTGAGGACTACACTTTGTCTGGGCGAGAGACCATTCTAACCTCTCAAAGATGTGAAACCATTTGATACCAAATGTTGCTACGAGCCACTTTGTCAATCAGCACGGACCCTCAATAGGGAAAGAAGAAGTACTCACGGTGATGAGAGCAGAGATGACGATGCCAACAATGACGGACATTCCTTTGCCATTGACGGCAGAGAGGATCAAACCAGCGACCAGGCAGTCGACCAAACCGTAGCCGATCTCAATGACCCAATTCAAGATGACGCAGAGCTTCGAAGGCCACCATCCCATGGAGTATCTCTGTGAAACATTGAGTTAGAAACGGCCAATCTGACGAACTCATTCGGGGATAGGACTCACCGCGACTACCAGGGTTCTGTTTCCAGAACGCGGGCCAAAGCTTGCCAGATATCCTGAGCACACCGAGCCCAGGATCGTCCCAAACATGCAGAGTCTACTCCGGTCTTTAGACACCATCGAAAAAGGAGAAAGGGAGTTGATTACAAGACACTGTCTACAAATCCCAACCCATACGCGACAGGACCGAGGATGCCCATGGTCATCTGGTTTGCCGTGCAGCTGTGAGAAGAGGGTCAGCTCCTGTCAAGCCACGCGTGGCCAGATGTAGCGAGGCACCTACTTGATACTAAACCACATGACGCCCATGCCCAAATAATCAGTGATGGCCAACTTGCGGTCACGCAGCTCGGGTGGTACGCGCTCAATGCCACGGGCCTCAACGCCGACGAGGTCATCGAGACGGTTCGCGAAGCGCTGAAGTCTGTTGCGAGCTAGGACCGCCGTGACACGCTGCTCCTGATACAGATCATGCTCGCTACTGGATGGCGACGGCGTGCTGCTGACATGGGCTGTTTTCTCTGCATCATCCATTTTTTCTCTTTGGATAGACAGAACAGTGGTTCAGGTGATGGTAGGGAAAGAAATTATTTAATGTACAGGGGTCATGAATCGGAAGGTCGGGGTGATATATGATATACAAGTACGCTGTCCCATTCTTGTCACCAGGACATCCCTTGTGAAGGGTTAGGATGAGAAGACGGTGCTGGCCTCGGACCTTGACACTATCACATGCATGGATCCCGGATACCTATCTCTCCCAATAGTTACGGCGGAGTCGGAGCTCAGCGCACCGATTTTATCTCCTTCCGCAGCTCCCTCACCTTGGCCTTGTGAGCAGGGCACTATGCCACCACTTTCATCCATGATGCCAAGGCTTGCAGAGGATTGTGATTCGGATGACGGCACACATCACAATTCGATGACCACGCTGAAGGTTGGCTTGTAGGAATGAAAAGGGCAAAGATAGTAGTCCTGGCGCCAAGGCTATGGGCCCCTGTTTCCCAACCAATAGACATCTGTCCGAAAATATGCGGGCTGATAAACAAAATACCGGGCACGATCTTATCCAACCAATCACCGATAAGCCTCTCTGCGTTGTCCTCCGTGTATTCCTGAAGCTTCATATGGGATGGAGCATGGAGCAGGACATTGCCTAGCTCAGGGATCGAGACCCAAGCTGCGCCCCTGAAAACTTTACCAGTACTGCAATCTTGTTGACTCAATCAGGACCATCGCCGCATCACTTAACAATCAATCGGACAAGCAGCTCGTTGCGGGAATTGTCAAATGGGTGCCACCGACTCAACAAATGTGCAAGTACTGCCCTCAATCCGACCACTTGAGCGGGATCATTTCTAAACCACCCGAACAGGCAGCATTTCAAATCCCCCTGGTCGACTTCAGCCGCTACCAGCATGGCACGGCCGAGGAGCAAAAGGCATGCGTGGCCGAGATCATAAAGGGCTTCACCACCTCGGGCTTCGTGTACTTGCACAACAGTGGCCTCGAACCTGAGGACGCGTTCAAGTGGTCCGAACGTTATTTTGCCCTGCCCGTCGACGAGAAGAAGAAGTTTCCCAATGTCAACAAGGAAGCGAATCGAGGGTGCGTCTTCCTTGACCGGTCATTCAGCAACCGGCTTCTGAGCGTGGGGCTCTAGGTACTCCGGGATGGGCGTCGAGAAGGTCACCAACGCCGACCTGACCCAGGAAGAAAGCATCGAGCAACTCCGCCGCGTATTCCCGGATATCAAGGAGTCGTTGGAGATCGGGAGCGAAGAGTCCTATGGCTACCCCAAGAAGCCGCACGAGAACCACTTCCCTGAGCACCTGGTCCCTGGCTTCCATGATGGAATCATGGATTTCTATGTGCGATGTGATCAGTTGCACCGCCAGCTGATGGCCGCCATCGCCACGGGGCTGGGCCTCGACAAGAACTACTTCGAGCCGCAGATCTCCGGCGGCGACCACGTCTTGCGGCTGCTGCACTATCCCGCCGTGCCTCAGGCCGCACTGAGCAAAGAAGGCGCTGTCCGCGCCGGGGCGCACACAGACTACGGCACTGTGACGCTCCTATTCCAAGATGGCAGCGGTGGCCTGCAAGCACAGACTCCCAACGGCGCCTACGTCGACGTGCCGCCGGTCAAGGGTGCTATTGTCATCAACGCCGGTGATCTGCTCCAGATCTGGTCCAACGATGTGATAAAGTCGACCTTCCACCGTGTTGTGTCGCCGCCGGACGGCCCGACCACCGACGATGGCCACTTCTCCGCGCGGTATTCCATCGCCGTAAGTTTTCTCTCTCTCCTGAAAATAGTGGGTAGGGGTGTGTATTCGCTTGAGCTGAGATTGAACCCCAGTTTTTTGCACACCCGGATCACGACAAGCTCGTGCGGGCCATCGACGAGTGTTGCACCACGGAGAGTCCCAGGAAGTATGAGCCTGTGATGCCGATTGATTGGATGGTCAAGCGCCTTCAAGCGACGTATTAGCTGGAAGAGAGACTGGTGGTGAGGGGGGGACGAAGCAAGGGATTCATGTGAAAGACTCGTTAAGAAGTATGCCGAAGAATTCCAGATCTCAACAGCCAGATCTCTGCTCACATGGCACGACTTCGAAATGCCTCTCCGGTAGACTCCAGGGCCTTTGCCACCCCCTGCCGCAGCGTCTCCGGTTGTGTGAACCCAAGACGTTCGTTATCCCGCACCGGATATAGCGTGCCTCCATCAGCCCAGATGCGGCGGAGCGTGTAGAGATGGGCGAGAGGTGAACCCTGGGCATAGGCGTTGCGTTCGAGTTCTCGGAACTCCGATTTTGGGACGTATTCGACAGCCCACTTCTCCCCACCAGTCTGCGCTTCAAATTCAGCGAGGATCTGCTTCGGCGTCGCGGTGAACGAGTTAACTTTCAGCACCGTGTTGCGTGATACTTCTGGCCGTTTCAAAGCGCAGACCACTAGTTTAGCCACACTATACGTTCGGCGTTTGTGTTAGAACGTTGAGACATTTTAACCCCCCCAAGAGGTTTTACCATGGGAAGAGGGCCAACACGTACTCAGAGATACTGGTAAAGGAAATCGGGTCTTCACCCTGGTACAACAATGTGGCATGTTTGGCCTGAACGTCGAAACTGCCCATGCGTGGTGCGGCCGACATTTTTGACAAAAAGAGATCTGAATACGGGCCGGTGACCAGGTAGGTGCACTCCAGTCTCTTGATGAAGGAATTGATGAAGGCGCGCACCTTTAATTTCTGCTGGTGTGGTGGCTCCGAGGCCGACGTGGCGTCGAATTCGATATCGGTGCCATATTCAGAAGGGAAGAAGCGTTTTACCGTCTCGACGGCCTCGGCGAGCCTGAGCAGCTCTATCTGCAAGGATATAGCGGTGCGGCCAACTGCACTGATGATCGAGTCGAAGGGTTCCAAAGGGGAAGGAGATGTGGATTTGCCATCTTGATTCCACGGTAAGGGCGAACAAGGCCGAGTCCCTTCCAAGACGTGACGGGTATATTCATGGTCGCTCAGATCACCCACAAAGACCTCGACGCCGCTCTCCTCAAACCGGCGAATCACATCTGCCTTGCTCGTGACTGCGCCCTGTGAAGTAAAGATTGCTATTCGGCGAAAGGATGCTTTCTCGTTGATTAATTCATCAACAATTGGTTTGCCGATGACGCCGGTGGCGCCAAAGATGAGAATGTTGGTAGGCTGAAAAGACATTTTTGGCTTGTAAATGTGTCGTAGGTTGGGCTTTTAAGATATTATGCATTTGAATCATACAGCGATCGAAATTCTGACACTTTCCACTTCACATTCTCTGCCGGACACGTCAAGAGAGCCTCGGTGCGTGCCCGGTCCATAGATCAACGGCAAAGGATTGCGGCTGAAGAGTTCCACTATTCCTCGCAGATATCCAAGTGAAGAGGCGGGACCATTTGAGTGCGCACAGCTCCGATTGTCTTTACGCACGAGGTGGAGCCGCTGGTGCGGGAGAACCGGGGGAATTATTACCAGAGACCAAAGGCGGCAGTGACCTAGTCCGTTCTCTGTTGTTCCTGGCGAAGAGGATGATATCCTAGAAGTGTTCATGGCGTTCAAGATTTGATATTTAGTGCAAGTCAACACCTGGAGATCCAAAGCAGAATGATCCTAGAATGACTGCCTGAATAGTAATGGAATTTACTGATCCATTTCATTTCGATATGCTCAAGGGTAATTTGTGCTTCGATCTTGGAGACAATATGGACCCGTCACTCTAATGCCATCTCCTTTCGTCGACGAATGTACTCATCGTATCGAAGATATGCACCCAAGAGCACCTCCGCCGCGACGGCACAGCTATTGACCACATTAGTAAAGAATCGGACCTTGATACGGGTTCACTTGCTCTTCCGGTCGAGTGTATTCTGCAGGATTGTGACTGACCCCATCACGACATCGAGCGAATATCATGGCGGTTGGCACCTTTCGTGACGTATATACACTTGGTTCCGTCAGCATTCGTCCGACCGGACTGATCCAAATCAAACTCACCTATCGTGTCCCGCTCCGCTGATGATTTCATGCGTGCAGTCAACATCTCGAGCTGACTCTCGCACACAATCCACCATTTGCGGATGAAAATTCGTGGCAGGGGATTTCCAGAAACAATCCATTTGGAACAGGGTGCCGTGTTCGCGATTAATCGCTTCAAACCCTTGTGCGCACAGTCTTTCAATCTCTTCCACGTCGTCGTCGAACGGTGATCTAATATCAAGACTCATCTTGACTTCCCCCGCGATGGTGTTGATGCTCTGAGGTCCAGACTCGATCACGGCGATCGTCCCACGAGCACCACGGGTGAACAATGGTCCTGTTGTCACCACCTTGTTCACTTGAACGATCATCTTGGCCGCTGCGAGGAGGGCATCGTTGCGTCGGTCCATTGGTGTGCTCCCTGTATGAGCTTCCCGACCATCCACTTTGAGTCGATACCAACGGATCGATTGTGCGCCCTTGACGATTCCGACCGGTTTCTCTGCCGCGTCCAGGATGGGACCTTGTTCAATGTGAACTTCGAAATGGGCTGACAGAGGATTTGCTTCAAAGGAGCACGGCGTCGTTCCCAGATACCCAATGCGTTCAAGCTCCTGTTTCATCGTTGTGCCATCCAGACTCGTTCTGTTGTGCCCATAATCCGTGGTGAACTCTCCCGCCCAAACACCAGACCCCAACATGGCCGGGGGAAACCTGGCACCCTCTTCATTGGTCCAATTGACAATGGCCAGTGGCGCGTATGTCGTGACGTTGTTCTCATGAATGACTCTCAACACTTCCATGGCGGAAAGAACGCCTAGAATGCCGTCATATTTTCCCCCTGTAGGCTGGGTGTCGAGGTGCGACCCCAACGCGATGGGTGCCATGTCGTTATTCTGACCAGGTCGAACTGCGAACATGTTGCCCATGGTATCCACCGTCAGGGTGCACCCACATTTTGCCGTTTCGTCTGCAAACCAGTCGCGCACCTTTTTGTCATCGTCATTGCCGGAGAGGCGGTTCATGCCGCCATCGCTGGTGGCGCCCCATTGACACGAATACTGTAGAGTTTCATTGAGTCGTTGAGCATTAGTTTTCAAGGGTGCGTTTGTAGGACTGAGAGTCTGCACGGGGGCGATCATGTTGGTTAACCGCGACCGAATTGGATGCGCGACTGAATTGGATGCCGATTTATCACAACACCTTTATTAGTCGAAGCAATGCCACGGCCGAGGACAGGTATAATCCATCATTAGGACTCGGAAATCGCGCTTCCCTCCGAGCGTTTCCAAGATTCGCGGAGTAGTGCGCCATTGCATATTTACCAAGTCGTCGTGAGTCCAGGTTGGGCCCAGGTGCTTGCATTGATTTGATAAGCCAGGGGGACGGAAGGAGGTTTGAGTTGTACTAGCTATGATAACAGCTTGCAATGTAAAGGGAATAAAGGATTCTACCTCTACAGCTGATCTTCTGTACCACAAGAGAACCGTCTAGCCTTTCGTCTTTCCATCAAACACCGCAACGTTTTCATAGACGTAAGATTTTGCCATTCACAAGGGCATAACTTTAAGGATGTCAATTAAATGACGATATTTTGGGCCGGTAGGGTTCCTGCAAACCACCCTTCCACATTCTCTTTTACCATGCGTTGTAAGTTTTTGATTGTGGCCTCGCTAAACCAGGCTAAATGGGGGGTCACGACAAGGGGTAAAGGATTCTCGTCGTCATCATGCTGCAGTGTGCGTAACAGTGATGAGGTTGTACTCCCTCCAGGTTCCACGGCAAAGACATCCATCGCCGCACCCGCGATGGATCGTCGTTGGAGAGCCAGCAGCAAGGCCTCTTCATCAACAACCCCTCCTCTGCTGAGGTTGATCAGAACTGTTTGAGAACTCATCACTTCTAGCTCGTTGTACGAGATCAAATTAAACGTGTCCGCATTTCGGGGCACACACAAAAAGATGACGGTGCTTTGCTTCAAGATGTCTTCAAATGGCGTCCGTTCAGAATTCCTCTGTGTGGGATGGCCAGGTTGCTTGCGATCCGCGATTCGGACAGCCATTCCGAGGGCTGTGCAGAGAGATGCAATCCGTTGACCTTTGGCAAAGAGTGAGTTACTCGATCAGCAGAGTGGCATTGGAGGAACACACCCACGGCACCATGGCCGATGACTCCAATCTTTTCATCTTTCAGAGACAGAGGTGCTCGATTTCTCTCATCCTTCATCGTTTCGAGAAGAGTGCCTCTTTCCAACCACTGGTTGCGTACAGTTCGCTGATGCAACTCCACGATCATCCTCCGTGCCGCAAAATAAAGCGCCATGCCATGCTCGGCCACCGAGGCGGTGTTGGCGTTGACGCTATTCAGCACACGGATGTTGCGTTTTCGACATGCTTCGAGATCCACACAGTCGGTCCCAGAAGCCATGATCATGATCGCGCGAAGATTCGGGGTCACTTTGGGCGAGAGCGTGACCGATCCGAGCGGGATCGTTGTTATGATGATGACCGTGGCATCGTGAATTCTTTGGTGCAAAATATCGAGAGAATCCCTGGGCGTTTGTTCAAAGACGTGGACCTCGAACACGCCAGACAAAGGTTCGAATTCCGGAATAGGGCAAAAGAAGGACTCTAGCGCCACGATCTTGCAGGTCACAGGGGAAGCGCCCTGAGCCATTGGTATGTTGATACGCTTTCCCCAGGATGGAGGATCTGAACTGTAGTTGGGCGCTAGAGCGGTTCGACGCAGGATTTGACAGTAATAAGAGACCCTCGCGTACTGCCGGGAGATGTCAGTGGTATTGGATGGGAATTACCTGTGATGGGTCAACCGGTGGTTTAGAGAGTACAACGCTCGGAGCAGGGCGCACCTTTCGGACCACCCGCTGTCCCAGTGGATACCTCCCGCAATGATAAACCTGGATGGGAATGTCTGGCAGATCACTCGAGACCTCTTGAGTAGTCGCGCAAGATCCATGCCACTGGATTATTACATTGTGCTGGACTTCCCTCCCGGCACCATCCGGCAAAGTGCGAACAATTTGGTCCAGTATTTCCAGCAAAAATGGCAACGACTACGACCACAACGACGCTCAAGACGGACCAAGTCGTTATCTCAACCAACTCAGAGGAGCCAAAGACCAACGGCACCATTCCCCCCAAACACAACCCCAGCGGTGACCCAGACCTCGCGTTTCCCGACGACGGCGAGACACTCCCACCGGTATTCACGGATAAATATGAAGAGCGACGATTTCTCAAACACCGCCTAGCCCTGGCCTTTCGAATCTTTGGAAAACATGGGTTCGGAGAGGGTGTGGCCGGCCACATCACGCTGCGGGACCCCGTGAATCCAGACACCTTCTGGGTGAATCCGTTTGGGATGGACTTTTCTCTGATCCGTGATGAGGACTTGATCAGGGTCGATTCGAGGGGGAAGGTGATTGATGGCGGTCGAAACAGACTGCTGAATTATGGTAAGATCTGTCCCCCATCTGCGTCCGAATTCACAAGAGCTAACTTCCATCTCCTGTGTAACAGCTGCCTTTGCTATCCACTCTGAAATCCACCACGCACAGCCTCGTATCAACTGTGCAGCACACAGTCACAGCCTTTGGGGCCGAGCGTTCTGCGCGACTGGTAAGTCCATGATCCTCATGAGAATGAACTCACCTGTTCCAACCACCTAGGTCGCGAGCTTCAAATGCTCTCTCAAGACGCCTGCGTCTTTTACAAAGACCACGCGGTGTATCGGTAACGCTACTTCCGTTCCACTGCAACTCTGCCCCGCCTTCAATACTAACACCACCAGCACATTCGCTGGCGTGGTCCTCGACGCTGAAGAAGGCCGCCGCATCGCCGAGTGCCTTGGTCGCAAAAAGGCCCTGATCCTCGCCAACCACGGCCTGCTGACGGCGGGCGCCACCATCGAAGAAGTGGTCGCCTGGTTCATCCTGCTGGAGAAAGTCTGTCATAACCAACTGGTCGCCGACGCCTCGGCGGCCGGGAGCGGCGTGCCCTTGGTCGAGATTGGGCACGCTGAGGCCCAGTCGACCTTTGAAGCGTTAGGGCATAGTAAGGCTGGATATTGTAAGCCCACGGACTCTCCCCAATACTCACCATTCAAATCCACACACAATACATCCCAAGTTCGTATTCCGGGCATGAAAATGGTCTTTCTAGCAAATCCAGAATCAAACATACTAACGACGTCCAAGTCATGGGCTTACCGAGATTCCAAATCGCCGAGCGCGACGAGTTAATGAACGCACCTATCTAGGCAAAGGCATCGAGCCATTATAAGCAATTTGATCTCAGCTGGGGTTGGATGGACGAAAATTTTATTTTGTGAACGGAATTAAAAGTCTCAGACTCAGATTATAGAGATCTCCTGTCAGACAGTTAGTCAAGGCAAGCGAACAGCACGTCTCTGGCGAGTAGCATACAACGCTTCCCGAGGTAGAAAGAAACAAAGATCGGCATTTCTTATCCAACATGGCAAATCTTGTTCCCTTTTACCCTAGTTCAACTTCTCTGTGACGCAAAAGTCCTGATAAACCATGCCGCAAATCCATTCAACAACTGGTTCATAGAGTAACATCTTACTCTTGGCTCCCTTCATCGCTCCCAGCATGGCCACCCAGTTGAGCACCTCGTGACCACCGTGGCCAGCCTCCTCTTCGACCTCCTCGTAGGTCAACTTCTTCATGTACTCGGAGTCGCCGTCGGAGTATTTTGCCATAAAGGCACGGTCCCAATCCCAGTTGACGAGCGGGTGCTTGGAGTTGAGCGGGTATTCATTTTTCTTGGCCATTTCGATTTCATAGTCGTCAAAGTCCACAAAGAGACGCGGGTCTTGCTTCAAGTACGACTTGCCCTCGGTTTGGTAGCGCTTGATGCGCTGGAGGAACGAATCCGTGGGGGGATCCCCTCCTTGGACGGGGTTCCAGTATGGTGGCCAGTGGGACAGGCCTCCCGTGCACATGAATGCCACCTTTGTCTCCGCGGGGAAGGCGGTCTCGACACCATGTCGAACTGCTTCACCCAGTGTGTAGGCTCGTTGGTACGAGATTAATGGGGGTGTGAAGACGTTGATGAAGACGGGGATGATGGGCACGTTGGCCAGTGAGTGTTCCACCCCCATCAATTTCCAGGGCATCAGCAAGTTGTTGCCATATTCACACGGGCCCGCACGCGCGATGTCAAAGCCCTGTTCGGTGAGGCTTGCCAGAAGCTTCTCAGCCAATGCCGGTGCCCCGGGGAAGATGGTCTTTTTGTCAATCCGGAGAGTTTCCATCCACTGGTCGGCAGGACCGACGTGCTGGTCGGCGATGCCCATAATTATCGACGGGCAGAGGTTGCGGAAGAAGTTTTCGAAATGGTCATCGAGGAAGGCGATGATCACATCCGGCTGGGACGATTCCAGTGAAATGCCCAGAGACCGTGTCGCATCTTCTGTCCTCTGCCGGACCTTGGGATCGGCCGTTTCTGGGAATGCCAGGGCGCCGGGGGCGTGGGAGAGGCCGACAGCTGCGACGACTTTGCCCATTGTGCTCAAAGACTGGATCTGGGGTCAAGTTTGGATTGAGAATGATTGAGAGATGGGAAAAAAGGAGCATGATATTCTTGAACTTGCATGGCTTCGAGGATGATCTTGCAAGGTCTGGCTCCGATATTCGATTGCCGAGACTGTTGCGACAGACCTCCGCGAGTTGTAATGGATGGACTGGCTAATCGGTCACGGAGGTAGGCGCAATGGGGACCTCCTCTTATCGGGTGGGTGAAATTCGAATCACGTGACCGGCAAGTTGAAAGGGCTAATCTATGTACCCATTTGAAGAACTTTCTTCAAGATGTGGTCAGAGAGCTGCCGATATGTGTCCCTCATCCCTGACATTCCAGGCCATTTTTCCGCACAAAACGCCAGAAGGATCAGACATGAATTCGACAAGGTGAGCAGGTGGTCGAGATCAATCTTGGCCGTCTCTTCCACATATGTCGGATTGGGGATCATCCTGGGGAAGGATACGTGTCCATCCAGATAGAAGATGCAATATGCCATCATCATCATGCTGGCCATGTAGATGTGATGCGCCGACATGAACGTCATGGGATACATACCCAGATCACTCTCCCGTGGTGCTCGGAGGACGCTTTCGTAGACTTGGATCAATCTCCCCGCCGATAAAAGGACTTCGGCGGGAATAAACTGGTCCCGAGAAGGTTCCTGCGTCCGGCGGAGAGTCTGTGTCACCAGAGGCTGGAAGAGGAAGAGGATGGTCGAATGGAAAGCCACGGAGCAGGTCAACTGGCCCACCCCGACGGGGGCCACGACTTCTTGTGTCTTGATGTACCAGGTATTGATCGTGGCCAGTCGTTCGTGATACCACGACATATCGTGAGAGGCACCCGCCTCGGTGAGATACATTTCACTGAACAGCCGGGATCGGATCGACACCAGACGGTAGTGTTGAATGGCAAAGTGGGATTCCATCTCTTCACCACTCGTGAAAGCCAGGTCCGAGGTGGGGTATTCGGCCGTGATGATGGATTCTGGAAAGTCCGACGGGAGGCCAAATAATTGACACACAATCCTTTCGAGAACATAGAGACTCCAGAAGATGTTCCGTCGCTGCTCACGCTCGGCCATCGGGACCTCTGAATCCGGTTCGGTGTGGAAACCCAGTTCCAAGCAGAGCCGGCAGGCGTAATCGAGCAGTCGCCAGATGTCGCCTTTGCGGGGTCGAAAGAGACAGTAGACAATCAGCAGCATCAGAGCTCGCAGAGAATCCGTCGAGACTTCCGACGTCACTTCGGCGATGCATTTGGTGGCCTCCAAGTAGCACCCATGGTCGCACGCAATCCGGCTCGCATTGTGTCGTGCCCGACTCGCACTGGCAATCGCCGCGATGATCTTGATTCGAAAAAATCGATGCGCATCTTGACCCCTCAACGCACTCGGGTCGGGTCCATTGCTCTGGATGTCCCAGTACGTCTCGAAATCGGCCGCCAGAAGTTGGGCATCCAGAAAGGGATACAATTTGTGGAGCGAGTTGATATACAGTGTGACCGATTTTTCGACCATGGACTTGGTGATGGTGCAATTGCAGCTTCCGTGAAAGTCGGCGGGTTCCATTTCTGTCGATAGAGGCACATCGATGGGGGGGAGAGAAAATTTGACGTCGCTCCGCACCCGGGCCAGGACGGTCAGCGCCAACGAGAAGACGGAGCTGGCACCAAAGTAACGCACGGTTGGTCCCTGAGGGGTCGTGACGGGGAAATGATAATCTTGTCTTCCCAGTGTCCAGGTCGGATCCGTGAGAATCGGAGGATTTGTCGGATGAGGGCGTCCATCACCCTCTGGTGCTGAAACTGGTGAATACCGAGCTTTCTGATTTTGCAATCGTTGGGCACTTTGGATCAGGGAATATATATAACTTTCGAATGAGCTGCCATCTTTGCATTCTGGGTCTTGCCCACCTTCTCGGAAGCACCTGCTTCAAGGCATGGTCATAGAACAAGCACTCTTCTTTGGCCCGTTTACAGCGGTTGCAGGAGGGAAGAAGGGTATCACACCGCCGTCGACCTTTTTTACACCTCTGACAGCTGGGCAGCGTCTTGAGTGCTTTGGAAAGATCATCCACATCAAACGGTCGAGGGCGTGGTGTGGGCTCTGACAACGGGGAAGGCATGGGGGTTGATGAACCAAGATCGATGATACGATCTAAGATGCTGCCCACGACGGTGTAGGAGTGGCGGAGGACAAGTGAAGAACACTGCCTGAGCAGGAGGAGGGTGGGCGATATCGGAGATAGGAGTCAGACCTCGCTCAGCGAGATTGGTCTTGGCGATAGCCTCGGTTGAACGATGGCATTCTGGCAAAGTTGTTCATTTGGACGATATCTCAGCTCAGGTTTTGGCTGGAGATCTTGACATCGGAAGCCGACGGGGTGTAGGTATTGATTTCGCTGCGACGCCGACATAGATAAGGGCACGTGCTTCATGACCCATCCCATATTAAACTGACACTAGAAGGTCTACAACCTCGGTGTTGCCAAAGTTCATCTCATCCCAGCCATATCCATCCGCGGTCGACCCAAATGCCTCTAAAAATCCATCATCCCAATTCAGATCGTCTCCCCCTCCACCAATCTCAAACATATTGGTCGAAAAACCGGCCCCAAAATATGCGTCGTTGGGAGTCGGCCCCGGAAGCAAAAAGTTGTTTAATTCGGCATCGAGCTCGGCCGGGTAGGCGATGACTGGTGAGCCGGCTTTGGTCAAGACGGAATGGAGCAGCGGCGCCAACAGCTTTTCAAACGTGGCCGCAAAGTTGGAAATTTCCGGCCATCCTTGTGCGGCCAGCGTGAGCAAGTTGGCCGTAAACGTTTTGGTCATGTCGAACAGCTCGGTGACGCTGTATTTGGCCACGATCTGATCAAAGGCATGTCGGAGACAAAAGATGGCCACCATGGCCGTTTCCGCCGTGTTGTGGGCGGCCAACCACAGCTTCCTCACAAACCCACTCAAGATCGGTTCTCGTTTGTATTTGGCCGACCGGCACGCCGCCTCAAACGCACTCATCAGGCTCTCGGCCGAGGGCATGGGATTTCGGGGGGATGGTCGATGTAGTCGGACCAGTCCATGCGTATACGCAAATTCGACGGCGTCATCGGGAGATTGCTCTTGACGGTACCAGCACGTCAACGTTCGATCCATGTCCGCCACCCAGTCGCTCCAGCCTCGATTGAGCGGTTTTCCCTGAAAGTGCACCTCCGCCAACTCGGATTGAATGCGGCAATGCTCGATCCAGCGGCGCCCGCTGTGTTTGGACGCTTGATTCGCCTCGTCCGGGCCGGAGGCGAGATCGGTCGGGACACGAGCGTTGATCACGGAATCCGGAATGGACAGCGGTCGTTGCAAGGCCGGGGATACCGTGCGGTCCAGACAATAGGCCGTCCAGAACACTCTTCTCCTCAGGTCGACCATGGCGTCATCGAGCGCGATCGCTCGGACCGGCTCTCGGTGAAGACCCAGCTCCAGGCACGACCGCATCGCGGACCCATTGAGGATCCAAATGTTGGCACATTTGGGATTGATTTCGGCATACTGCAGAATCAACAGCGTGGCTTGAAGCCCCGCGAGGTCGTCGGGAAACGGGAGGCTGGTGGAGAGGTGGGAAATGCCCTCTCGAAACAGAATTTCCGAGAAGGCGATACAGCGAGATTCATGCTGGCTTTTGGCACAGCCCAATGTCGAGGAAATGGCCAGGATAATGTAAATCACCAAGAAGCTGAAAGACGGCTCGACCTTCTCGGTCGATCTGCCGGGCCGGAACTCGCGCATCTGGGCCAGCACGATATCCAAGTGCCGGTCGACGTCGGATGGCAGCATGACCGATGCCTGGGGAAGAATACAACGGACGTACTTTCGCACCAACGTGTGGATGACATGGTCCGGGAGCGTGGCCAGAGTCGAGGCATCCACACATCGGCCCTCTGGCGTTGTCGCGACGGGCACTCGACGCGACTCGGGACTCTGCCCCGTGATGACCGGGAGGACAAACGACGGCGTCAGACCCATGCGAACCCGCGACACCAGGTCCGTCAGCGCAGGATCTGTCGGTATCGTCGCCCCGACCATCGCACGGAACTCGGAGCTGTGGATGATGTTGGCCTCGAGATCATCCTGGAGTTGCCGTCGCCTGGACTCTTCGTAGATTCCCGCAGCTTGAGATAGGCAATCTAATGCGCCACCGTCTGTGCAGGAGGCATCGAGGGGGGGGGCGACCACCCGGCCCGTGTCCTTTTGTGTGCTGATTTCGATTTCCCATTCCGCGATCTGAGACTCGAGGAACTGGACGATGCTGCGAGGCACGTCGCCCACGTTGTCGATCGTGCTGAAGCCCGTGCACTGCGCTTTGGCCGCCGCACACTGCGAGCAGACGGGCAATTGACGGTCACACTGTGCGGGTCAGGATTGAATTGAGAACATGGAATAGGATACCTTGGTCTTTCGTTTTCTGCATCGGGCACACGACAGCACCCTTCTGGCACACGCAGTCACACCAGCGGAGGTGTCCATCAGGTGACAGAGGCGCCCTCGCCCGGGGTGAGAAGGGTGGGCGCATATGAGTGGTAGAAATGAGGAACCATTTGCGCCTGCGCCCAAGTCCGCGGCTCGGTCTCAACTTCGGAATACGGCGCGTCCAAACAGCGACCACATCGGAAGACAGCGCGTCCAAAGTAACCACAGCACGCAAGACAGCGTCCAAGTCGACAGCACGCAAGAGAGCGTCCAAGTCAACAGCACGCAAGACAGCGTCCAAATCGACAGCACACAAGACGGCGTCCAAAGTAACCACAGCACCGCAGACAGCGTCCAAAGCAACCACAGCACCGCAAGACAGCGTCCAAAGTAACCACAGCACCGCAGACAGCGTCCAAGTCAACCATGGCACCGCAAGACAGCGCGTCCAGTCAGCAGCACGTCCAAACAGCGACCACATCGGAAGACAGCGCGCAAGACAGCGCAAGACAGCGCAAGACAGCGCAAGACAGCGCAAGACAGCGCAAGACAGCGCAAGACAGCCTGTCTAACCAACCATACCCCCGACCAATGGTAAGCCCTTCCTTCATTGATCCAAAACATAGATCTCTCGTCAATCTTCCACCTCTCGACCATTCTCGTTTAGCAATCCATCTTATCACGTGCACTCTCACTGGCTACCAAAATGGGCTTCGACGATCGGAGGATTGCCATCATTGGAGGCGGCCTGGGTGGCATGTCCTTTGCCAACGCCGCGCTCTTTGTGGGTTTGGAAAATGTCCATCTGTACGAACAGGCCGCCCAGTTCACCGAAGTGGGCGCCGGCGTCAACATCAGCCGGAATGCCAATCGCATTTTGGACGCATATGGGTTGAAAGATGCCATGATGTGGAAGTCGTCCAGGAACCCGCCCTGCTATATGGAATACCGCCACTACCAGACGGGGGAATATCTCGGCCAAATCGAGGAGTTTGGAGAGCCCGCGTCGCGGCAAATTCATCGCGCCCATTTGCTGGATGCTCTCCAGGAACGCGTGCCAGCGTCCGTCCTGCATACCGGCAAGAGGCTGCGGTCGATCCATTTCACCGGGTCGCACTATGTTCTGGATTTTGACGACGACACCGTCGCGACCGCCGATATCATCATTGGCTGTGACGGGATCAAATCCGTGGTGAGAAAACACCTGGGCATCACCGACCAGCCCATTTATTCCGGCCAAGTCGTCTATCGAGGATATGTGCAATACGAGGATCTGTCCCCCGACGCGGCCGCCATTTTCCGGAAAACCGTGGCCTTCCGGGGCCCCCAGAAACACATCCTGACTCTTCCGATCGGCAACGACGAATCGAAGACGGCCCGAATCGGCGTCATTGGATTCATGACCGAGTCGTTGGACGCGTGGAAATCAGAGAGTTGGATGGCGACGTCTCCGATTGACCGCCTGCATGATCATGTCCAGGACTGGGCGTCCCCGATTCAAGAGCTCATTGACGGTCTTCGCAAGTCGGCTCCGGATGGACAGATGTTGAAACAGACCCTCTACGTGCGCGAACCGGTGGACAAATGGTACCATATTGAACCCTCCAATCCACGCTGCGGCATTGTGCTCGTCGGTGACTCGGTCCATTCCACCCTGCCTCACCAAGGTATCATCTCACCCGAGCCCACCCCTTTGTGTCATCGTTTCACCCCTAACCGGAGAACAGGTCAAGGAACATGCATGGCCATCGAATCCGGGATCGCGCTCGCCACCATCCTACGCAACTGGGCCTCCGACCACCTGGAATCCGCTTTCGAGCTCTACCAAGCCATCCGCAAGCCGCGCACCGACCGTGTCACCCAGACGAGCTACGAAGCGGGAAAGCTCGCCTCCGCCGACCGGCCCGATTCCTTCACCTCCGACTTCAACCCGGACGCGCTGAGAGAACGGATGAAATGGATCATGGAAGAAGATGTCCTGGCCGAAGTCTATCGACGAGGGGGACCTTTCTTTACCACCGAAACGAAATCCGGTCCCGCTCAGCTCCAAGCGAATTTATAACATGACCCTTGGTGCGGGATGAGGATGTGTTTTTTGGAACAGTTTACGCCCGCGAAATCATTTCGTGCATGCCATGACATTAAACGGTCAACATCTAGACAATGTATACAACACTTGAGCTTCTCGAACCATATCCCGTATCTCTTTTTGGATACCCTGTTGGGGTGAGGACTCACGCTGATCCACATCGCCGTTCTGATCAACGAGGATTCTGTCCCGTTGGCCATCCGACACCAATTCCGTTCTGCTGTGCAGTGGAGCGCCAGACCATAGCACTGTCCATCCGCCGCATTACCTGAGAGGCGAAACCGGAGCCATCCTGGGTAGGTGGTGAAGAAGGCGGTGAATAACAAAAGTGTCGGAGGACAAACTCCCCACCTTTTTGACTGGCAGAGTCGCCCTGTCCTCTGCGCCTGTTCTGGCCGAGCCGGAAGAGCAAAGAACTCGACAGCTGTAGCGGTGCCTGCAGAAGGGTTTCTATCTGCTGGGCACCAGCAGGTGTGGCACTGGCCCGCCGTCAATAAACGACGCGCCACCCTCACTGTTGTCACCATCTTTACTACTGCCACCATCCTCACTTCTCCCTGCGTCCACCAGGGCACAGCACCTCTACGTTCCTCCGCTCCTGATCGCGCTCGTCATCAGGTCGATGATCCACATCCACGCACACGCATTCAGGCGATTACCGACACCCCTGGCGCGGCCTGGCCATCAACCGTACCGCACACCGATCGCGATGAAGACCTCGTTCGAGTCTGGATCCGAGCGGTCTCAGACGAGCACTCAGGAGCTACCTACAACCCCCACAATCCAGGAGATGGAGTCTTGGGATGGTGGGAAATTGCTTCGGTGGATCGAGCAACGGAACCACGGCCTTCTCGCAGATAACGATCTAGATACCTTGGAGAAATTACGTTTTACCGGATTAGCCTTCTTGGCCGCCGATTATAGGTTCTTCCATGAAGTCTGTCATCTGCCTCCTGTTGCCAGTCTAGGACTCGAGCGACTTGCGGATCAAGTCCAGAATGGTAAGTTCATTCCATAGACGTCACTAAGACACCGGCTAACAGGGTCCAAGGCGAGCTATCAAACCAGACAGCCGGCAAAAAGAGGAAGGGTACAAACATCTTCCATCTCTCTTACCGACGACTCGCTAACAAGATTACAGGTGTAGACGCACCTGAGGAGCCGCCCATTTCGCCGAAAAGACATCGTCTACAAGAATCACTGTCGCAACTCGCCATAGTAGCTCGCGAGCGAAGGACGCGCGTCAAGGAGATCATTGCAGACGTTAACCGCTCAGCCGACCAACTTTCCAACTCCGTCGATCCTCTTGGAGCCGTCGACCAGCTTTCCGATCCCGCATTTTGCCGCACACTTCCATTCCCCTTTGTCGACGATTCGGTGCCAGTTCAATTCAAAGGGTCTGAAGGAAACTGGCGATACGTGGGGAGAACGAAGTTCAAACAACTTGTGCAGAAGCTGAACGAAGTCCGGCACGATGAGCATTACAGAGCCGTTTGGATGAACGGGTCGTCTACATTCCGGATTGCCGGTCGTTGATTGACAGTCCTATTGCATACGTCAAAACTGCAATGCTGTTCGCCTGGGCAGATGATGTCACCACTCAGAAGGAGATCATCGCAACACTGAACACTACGGACGAGATCGACGCCTTCTTCTACTCCCAAAAAAACGTTCTATTTGTCGTTGATCAGATGAACGCCTTCAAGACTGGTGGCCATAATGATCCAAACGAAAACCGAATGCTACATCGCTGGATAAGAAGTTTCACATCACGTCACAAAACAGTCTTCAGCTCCTCTGCAAATCATACAGACTACCTTGAACAGTTCAACAAACAAAGCTCGAATCGTGTGCTACACGTCCGTGGCGGGTTGGATGACGTAAGCCACTCCAAATTTATCTCCATATCTCACAATGAGGCTTCTAACTCGATTAGGCCGAAATGCACCAGTGGTGGGAGCGACATAAAGACCTCGCGATGGGAGATTACCGCCGGGATGAGGTTGAAGATATTACGGGCCGCATCCCATTGTTCTTGGACAAGTGCCTAGTGCAAGGGAATATTGATTTGACTGTGCCTGAGTTGGACGACATCTATAACAAATCTGCGGGTTTTGTGCAGCGAGTCAGGGGTATCACTAAGGAAAATGATTTTGACTGGAAGTGGTATGTCCAACTGATTCCACGCTCAGGATAACGTTATTACTGACTCTTCAGGTATTCCGACTACGTGACATCTTGCTTTCAGAACGAAAGAGTCCCACCTGGATGGCCCGAACATCTCGAACTGATCGACAATCGGTACTTCTATCACAACGACAACGGCATTGGAGGATACACGTGCGGTTTAGTCCGAAACGCTGTGGCAAATCAGCTCCTTGTGATGGACCGTGGTTTCCTCAACACCAAATTCCTGGCTTCACTAGGCACCTTTATCGACAACCGATCTGTCATTGGATTTATAATAGAATACGCTGTCCTCGCATCCATCAAGTCCAAGGGTTTATATACCTGTGAGGGAAGCCAAGACGGCATGCGGTTGAAAATCCTTAAGCAGCCAGACGACATCGAGACGGACATCACGAACGACTGGGTCCTTTATCGCCCCCTCAAGTATGATCACAAGGCTATAGATGGAATCATTGTCCGGATCGATACCAAGACCAAGTATGCTGAGGGGGAAAAGCCGATACTGTCCCTGCGCCCTCTCCAGATCACAGTGGCCGCCACTCACTCGGATTCTCGTAAGACATTCTTGAAGGAATACAGCAAGTGGATAAAAGAACAATCCCGTTTTGATGTGCGGCTTGAATTCCTCTGGATTACGCCACACTGGATCGACGGTGAGAAGCACGCAGCCACTTCAACATGGCCGGAACATCACGAGAATTATATTCATCTGGAGGACGTCAGCGCGGAGATCTGGGAAAAGTACCAAAAGGTTACAAAAGACGCCAAAGAAGCCGAACCAGGAGGCAATATGAGGTAGGCTAGCTAGGCGCTGGATGCAGACAGGGGAAGTGGAGGATCAGAGAATGCCAACAGCAAGGAACTTTGAATGGACGCAGAGCTTTCGACGACATGGTTGAGCCGTGGTTCACGGGAGGTGAAGGAGGTTTTCGTTTTCTGTGCCGGGTTAGCAGGAACTCTTCAGGTACTCCGTATAGCCGAGAGTAGATATCATCATCATCCGCTTCATCGTCGTCCTCGTCGGAGAGGTAAAGAGTACCGTACTTGTCAGTCTTTTCAGAATTGGTCCTCCCGAGTTTGAACTTCCCGTTGGTTTCCAGCTCGTCGGCTTTTGAAATCCTTTTCTGCTCGTCACATTCCTCGTATTCGTCCAGCAGGTCGAGGTAACTCGTCCAAATCTCGCTCACGTCATTCCAGTCCCCCAAACGACCGCAGTGCTTTATGATGTTCGTAAATCCGTTCACCATCGGGATGTCTGGGTTCAAATATCCCAGCCGCTTTGATAAGTCCGCCGCCCTTTCGCGGAGATGCCGAGAATAGTTGCCTTCTCTGAAGAGAGACCGAACTTCTTCCAGCGCGCCTCTGGCGACGACATCGTCGTTGCCGCCTAGCAAGTGGAGAATCAGGCCTTTGGCTAGTGAAGTCTGATCCGAGCTCAAGAGCTCCTTCTCAGCCGCTTCGATAACATTTGTTGCCCCCCTGGTATTGGTTCAAATCTGGAAGTCTCTTCCATAGTTGTCGAACAAGTGCGACGCTTGAAGTTTTCACTGCCCGGTGGAGGGCGTTGGTCTCCCGGGGTTGACGCGGCCCTGGTAGAATCCGGGCTCCTGCTTTCAACAGCTGCTTCGCCACGTCGACTCGATCCTTGGCGCATGCGGCAATCAAGGCAGTGCGGTACTGCCCAGTCGAGCTCACGGCACTGACATCGACGTCTGAGTCACTCAGGATAACCTCAACAACCTTGACGGGGCCAGTTGCGCATGCTGCAATCAAGGCAGTTCCATAATCGCCCATTTTTGCCTCGAGGTTGACTCTCGCGCCGTGCGAAAGAAGCCAGGCGACACTCTCAGTGTCATTGGGATCACTGGCCGCAGCAGCCCCGATCAAAGGCGTCCCATATTAGCCCCTTAAAGAATCATTAACGGCCACAAAGTTCACGTCGGCTCCATGGCTGAGCAGAATTGCATAGAAGTCCTTCCGGCGGTACCTAGGCGGCTGTAGAAGCGAGACGGACAACTGGCGTTTGTTGACTGCCGTGAGGAGGTGCACGTCCTTCCCGTTCGTGTGATCTTCCATGCGCCATGAAAGCCAGAATATCGACCTCCAGTTCCCAGTCCAGGGATGGACTTTTTTTCCTCCTTGTGGCCAGGAGTAAGAGGCTCAATCGTGCCAGCTCGTCATGACACTGGGCAATGTTTGTCTTTGAACTCTCCCACTGATTGTTCGGCACAAGTTTCTCCAGCATTTTGTTACGCTGCTCCGTCGAGGATTGCGCGAAGATGATGTCCGAGATGTGTCGGAGGTAATCAGCTCTCTCTGTGGAGTAGTGAGTATTGAAGAGGCTTGGCGGCTCCCAGCAACGGTCAGGCGCATTCAGAAGAAGCCGTGCAAGAATCCACAGATCTCGAATCTGCAAGAGATGAGGGTTTTTAACACCGTCGAGGCTGGAGTCCTGTTCACTCCGTTGGCGACGTTTTGGAACATGGTCGTGTCGAGGAATTTCCAGTACTAGTCGATTGATCTCTTTGCCCTCAGATGGCCATTTTCCATGTTGTAAGTACTGGAGAAAGATGTGTCTGACTTTTGAGAGAAGCCCAGCAATTAGCGCCCTTAGCAGCTGCTGAAGGTGGCCAAACTCTTGATCTCTGGGTCGCCTTGCCATAGAGGTCCAGGCTTCCGGGCCAACGACAAACTCCAGGACCGTCGTGGACAACAGAGATCGCCCGGACCGAATTGCATCCGTGGCTAGACGCACTAGCCAGTGAGTGCACCCGATAGCAGGATGGCCATCGCCAATGAAGCTCTCCAAGAGCTTCTTGAGGCCTTCTTGTTGGTATTTTGTGGAGAGCCCAAATTGACGGTACCAATTCTGGTAAGCGTAATTCCAGAGATCAAGGAGAGTCGTCTCAGCACTGGACTCGTCAGCGCTGTCAATGACTGAGCTGTCGTAGTTGGACATCATCCACAGACACATCTTTGCAACGTGTGAGTGGCAATCGCTCCCCTCGTCCCGGTGGTTAACGCAATATTCCTGGATGGACAAGTGAGAGAAGCGGAAAACATCGCCTTCCATGGCCACCAGATTGCAACAGGCCTTGATGACAACACGTTCGTCATAATTCAACTCCTCGGTGGGCTTGTCCTCGAGGCTCTGGGAGATGGCAGCGAGAATGACGCCCTTTTTGCACGATCCGTCGTTCGCGAGCAGCCATTGAGTAACTCGTGAGGCGACTCTCTTTCGAGGTGTCTTGTCGTTATCAATACGCTTGAATGTCTCTTCATAGGCCTTTTCAAGCTCTTCGGGCAGGCCTGGAAGAGCTTCCTTGATGTCCGGCCCGCTATCAAGAGAAAGGAGATACTGGATGTGGTAATTAGCCCATTGGAACCTATGGACAGCATACTCATCAGCTCAGTACATCAAATTAACAAAAGGGGGACTCACATTCCGCCACTCTTTTCAGCAAATACTTTGATTATTTCCTCCTCGAGTTCGGCCGACACCAGTGGTACCCTCCTGGCTTGGCCTTCCTTAGATTCCTTCTCTCTGATTCGAGTCCGGACCAGCTTCAAGATGTCGGTTGTATTATCAGTCGCGGAAACGACAAGCCCCAGAACTTTTGCTCCGGTGATTTGAGCCGACGGGCCCGTACTATTCTGGGGACCCAAATGAGCGTTGATGGTCTCGTTTTCCTGGCTCGAGACGACAATCTTTACTTGATTTGACCCAAGCAACTTTCCAAAGACGTCCAGCAGCGTCTCCACCTCATGTACCTGGCTTTTTCTGTCCCTGCTGTCCGTTTTGTTGTCGGTACGAACACACTCGTCCAGAGCATCCAGGATCAGAATTGTCACTGTGTCGGAAGGCACCATGCACTTCAGCAACTCGAGGTACTGGCTCATGCTCATCTCGCGCGACTTGGAGGCGGGCCCCCCTTTCTTCTTGAACATTTCAAGCACTTGTCGAGGCAGAGGGTGGTAGTTGTCCGCCAGTTGCCTGATGAGGGACCCGAGAACCCATCTGCTGAGTGTTCGACGGGGCGCCATCGGGGGGCTCTTTGAGTGAGAGAACGCCGTCTGAGGTACCGTCTTCTACAGTACCACTGTCCCCACACTCGTCGCCCGAAGAATCGTCGTCTTCATACTTGTCCTCATTAGTTGAAAGCTTGCGAATTTGGAATTGCCGCTGCCTTTGGCGGCAACTGTCGACGATGCTTGTAATGAGCGTAGTCTTCCCAGGCCCAGCTGAAGATACGTTAGTAGCATGCTTTCAAGTGAGGTGCTGGTGATGCGCATCGTGATGGTGTGTTGGGAACACAGGCAGTGTTCACTCCATGAGCGCTTGGCCCAGCACACCTTCATCACCTTCGTAGGCAGCATCTTAGATACAATCAATCAACCATCTACTCGGTGCTTGGTTCATCATGGTGATCGTTGGGGCACCTCATGGCGCGATGGTGAGGTGCTTCGGCTCCCTGGCGATGGTATAGGCTCGGACAGTGGTATAAAGCGGTTTGGCGATGTTGCTGCGGCCATCCTCCCACTCATGAGCTCCGAGCTGCCCACCAGGTGTTACCACTGCCGATCACGTGACATTTATGACACGACTTCAGTGCTGCCATCATGCTCACTTCTCCCTCCGCCTACCCAGGGCACAACACCTCCACGTTCCTCCGCTACTGATCGTGCCCGTCATCAGGTCGATGATCCCTGCAGAGTGCTTGTTCCACGGCAGTCCACGCACGCGCATTCAGACGATTACCGACACCCCAAGCGCGGCCTGGCCATCAACCATACCGCACACCGATCGCGATGAACACCTCGTTCGGGTCTGGATCCGAGTGGACGGAGGTCAGCAGTCAAGATTTGCCCACAATCCCCACCGTTGAGGAGATGAGGAGTTGGGAGAAGACGAAAGTGCTTCGGTGGATCCAGCAAAGAGACCCGACCATTCTCGAAGGTCCCGATCTGGACAATTTTAGCAAGGCACGCATCGCGGGAAGAGTCTTCTTGGGCACGAGTGTCGAGTTCTTCAGTACATTCTGTGGCCTGTCTCCTGGAGCCAGTCTAGGACTCAAGGAGCTTGTGGATGAAGTCAAGGAGTGTCAGTCCATCTCATGCATCTCACAGGCACCAGCTAACCGCGTTAAAGATCAGCCATTAGACCAACCAGCCGGAAGGAAGAGGAAGGGTAAAACACGATTCCGTGTCGCATCCCGATCATCAGCTCACGACATTACAGGGGGGGAAACAGATGCACTTGTGGAGCCGCCCATTTCGCCGAAAAGAAATCGTCTCGAGGAGTCATTGTCGAAACTCGCCGTCGAAGCTCGTGAGCGTAGGAAGCGCATCAGTGAGATCATTACAGAGATTAACGGCCCCGGCAACCAGCTTTCCAATTCCGTCGACCCTCTTCCTGGAGCCGTCGACAAACTTTCGGACCCCGCATTCGATCGCGCACTTCCATTCCCATTTGTCGATTCTGGAGTGCCCGTTCGATTCAAAGGGTCTCCAGGACACTGGCGATACGTGGGAAGAACAAAGTTTAAACAACTTGTCCAGACGCTGAAGGAAGTCCGGAACGATGAGCATTACACCACCCTTTGGCTCTATGGAACCCAGGGTTATGGGAAGTCTCACCTGCTCGCTGCCCTCGTCTGCTATTTGGCTGCTCAAGATGAACGGGTCGTCTACCTCCCGGATTGCCGGGAGTTGCTGATGAATCCCGTTCCATACGTCCAAGCAGCATTGCTGTTCGCCTGGGCAGAAGATATCATCATTCAGAAGGAGATCACTACGCTGAACACGACGGACGAGATCGAGGCCTTCATCTTCTCCCAAAGAAGGGTGGCAAAGGTTATATTTGTCGTCGATCAGATGAACGCTTTCAAGATTGATGGCCCTAAAGAAAAAGAGAAGCGCGAAAGAGTACATGAGTGGGTGATAAGGTTCACTTCGGGCCACAAAAAAGTCTTCAGCTCTTCTGCAAATGATACCGACTACCTGGAGGTGTTCAACAAACAGAGCATGAACCGTGTGCTATGCGTCTATGGCGGGTTGAATCGGGTAAGCCCTCTCAAATGTTATCCCACCATGAGGCTTCTAACTTGATTAGACGGAAATGAACCAGTGGTGGGAGCGACATAGGGACATTGCGATCAGACCGCACGAAAAGTCAATGGTTGAGGACACCACTGGCTGCATCCCATTGCTCTTGGACAAGTGCGTGGTGAATGGGAAGATTGATTTGAATGTGGCCGAGTTGTATGAAATCTATGAAAATGCTGTGGCTTTTGTGTACGACGTCAGATCTCGCACAAAGGGAGACGACGATAAATGGATGTGGTATGCCCGATCCGACTTATTCGTTGCTTAGGACATTACTGACTCTTCAGGTATTGCGACTTCGTGAAGGCTTGCTTCTCTCACAACCCTGTACCATATGGATGGAAGGGGCTCCTCCACCTAGTCGACCATCGGTATTTCTATCGGTATGTCTACAACAACGAATTGCATGGAGGCTACACATGCGGTATAGCTCGCAACGCGGTCGCAAGCCAGCTTCTTCTGAAGAAGGGCGTTGATTTCGCAGACACCAACTTTCTGCTTTCGTTGGGCTGCTTTGTCAACAGCCACTAGAGCAACAGAAGAACAACTTAGCTCTCACACATTGTGGCCTCGGTAACTTAACAGATGGAGCAGAAAAGAGGGGTCTTCTCTGAGGGGGTCTCGCACCAAGCCGAAGACCGTTCAGCCGCTTTTCAACGGTGCAACGTAAGGGAGTAATAGCAATACCGGACAAGGTTTGCGATTGTGTTGACGAAATAGAGTAAAGGCTCGCCGAGACTCTCATTCAGCTCGTCCTCTTTTCTCGACAACAGGTGGCAAGACATCTTATCTGCTGGATCCTCTGAGGTGGCGCCAGATCTCTCTCTAAAGCTGAGAGATAGTATTGGCCTCAGCGCCCAAGATCAACGAATGCCTCCAGGTTGTAATCCAAATGGAACTGGTTCCATGTCATTTGTACTCCCGGTGGCATGGCATCTCTTCGCCTGTTCCCTAGGCCTTCCTCCACCTGGACATGGAAAGCTCCTCATGCGTCACCATCACATCATCTCGCTCCGGTACCTGGCGTCGCTTGGTGGCAGTGGAGGAGCTCAGCGATATCTTGCCCCGCCGTCGCCTATAGCACTTCATGAAGAACCATCCACTTTGTCGCCACCGCAGAGCAAGGGAACTCAAGATGGGCCTTTGGTGGAACCGGAGAAAACTCCCGACCCGTTTTCAAGCACGGGGTACCAGTTATTCCTATGGTAGAGCTTTCCATTTACAGTGTGGTACGTTGTGGACACTGGGACAACGAGGATTGAAATGCGTCTACTCTGAGGAAGGGACAGTGAGCCCAGCTCTTCAGCTGGGCCCGCTGAATATGCTTCAACTGAGTATACGAGGCTGCTAGTCCCCTTGGGAGATTGTCTTCTTCCACACATTGCTTAGGAGGACCACGGGACTGAAGCGTCAACTTCGCCAAAGTGTCCACGGGTAAAGGAGCTCAAGTCATGCTACGGCCAGACAAAGACGTGGCATGCTTTTTGAGTGAGATCCTAGTAACATCGTCATAGTTTCCCAAGAAACTCCGGCCCGAGAGCTCCTTAGGTTCAGCATTTCAGCATCGAGAGACTCTCTCGACCCTATGTGGCCCGCCTCTTCAATTAGGAGGCACCCGCTCCGCATACTTGTTGGGGTGATACACGAGATCGTCTGGGTATCTCTTTCCCTGTATGAAGGCTTGAGCAATGTTCCACGCAGGGTCTAGAGGCCGCTGATAGGTGAGGTCCATCACAGCAACTCGATTTGCAACTTGCCATCCGCCCGGTACGCGCTCCAGCGTATCTAAATAGCGGCCGCGCAAATCCACGAAGCTCTTATGCGTGTCCTTGTCATATGTCTGAGCTATGCCGCAGACAAAATAAGTCTCGCAATTGGCCGTGTCGCCGTTGAGCTCGACAAGTGACTGACCCAAGCTATGATGACCGACGTAGTCGGTATCCTTGAGATAGCGCAGAAAGTCGATCATCTTCCGACCGTCTCCTAGGTACACTCCGTGGTCTTCTGTAGAACGTGGCAGGTAAATGCTCTTTGCGAGCTCTTCTTCGAACCGATCCACTCCTCGGCAATATCGCGCAACCACCTCCCTTATTTGCTCTTTGTCCCACAGCTGTTGAAGCTTGTCAGAATCTGTCAAGTTGGATGGGGCCGCCATGTCTAGTCTGTTCGAATCCTTTTTTCAGCGTGTGCGCAAGGTTAATCCGGGCTGAACTCACCAAAATTTACCTTCGCTCATCCAGGCAACAGTATAGGATTGTGTGTATTAGGCGGTTGGAGTATAGAAGAGATCTGAACATCTCTTACGGCCCATATATGCAGCCATACTGAAGGACTTAGACGCTCTGGATATTCGGCGTATTAATCCCGATTAACCCGGGGTGGTGCAAATTAGTTCGAGCATGAGGAGCTTCAGCATCGCCCCTTACATCCCGAAAGTCTGGAGTGTTCCACCTGAGGTGCAATCGATCTGTCAGCTCGAATTGACAAGCAGATGGCTGGAAAGGATGCGGGTCAGCCTTCTTACCCCGGGATTAACGAATAATCGTTCCGGGGACATGCCGACTTTTCCCCCGAGCGGCGGGAACTCTGCCGAACCTCTCGAGCAGGTTTAGAATTGTTGTCTGAGTCCAGGACAACGTGGGGAACGGCTTTGGATCTTGAACGAGTTTGTATCCTCATATATTCATGCAGGAGAGTGCATTCTCTTTCTTGCCTTGGACGCTTCCAGAAGACCCTTGCCTCAAACCCAACCGCATGAAGTCGTTTCTCTACCTTATGCCCGAGTTCTAGACAATCATGGTTAGGAACTTTGTTGGGGTGGCTCAACAAGAGCACGCAGAGGCTCATCCAGAATACGACGAAGTCGCAGATGTCGCAATCGGGGGCCACAGCGGCGAATTACCACGGGGCTATTATTGGAGTCTGAATTTCTGGGGAACATTAATCGTCGTTGCCGGAAATCCATGCAAAGCACCAACTGGGCTGACAATTGCAGGCCGTCACGCTTGGAGCCCACACGGCTTATATGGGGTTTATCCTCGCAGCAAACGTCTTGAGTATCATTAACCAAAAACTTGTCAGTTTGCTCGACATTCTTCGTTGCTGCCTCAGGTCCTGACCACTTCCAGGGTCCCAGCCGGGACATCATATGGGTTTCTCTCTGCTGGACTGTCTCAGGCACTTTGGGATACATGTTAGTTGGTCGACTATCTGATATCTTCAGCCGAAGATGGGTTGTTATTGCGTTCAACGTCTGTGCACTTATTGGCGCCATCATTGCTGCATGCGCGCGGACGATTCCTACCCTCATTGTCGCTAACGTCTTCACCGGATTTGGAGCTGCAGGTCTGCTTTCTATCCTATTTTTTGTCATTGGTGAACTTGTTTTCAACAAGGCCCGTGGCCCCATCAACTCTTTGATGTTTGTCACGGCAGTGCCTTGGTCTACCTTTGGACCAGTCGTCATTCGGGCTCTCATTGAACATACAAAGCAGGGATACTTATGATCGTACTACATGTGCATCATTCTGAATGGCATATCCATCATCCTCTTGGTCCTCTGCTACTGGCCCCCCAAGTATCGCCACCTTCACGTTCACGGCAAATCGAAGCTCGAACTCCTCAAAAGTTTGGACTACCTCGGAATCGTCTTATACTGTGGCGGCAGTGTTCTTTTCCTTATCGGTCTGAGCTGAGGAGGCGTCCTTTATCCGTGGAAATCGGCGAAAGTGATTGCTCTGATCGTCGTTGGAGGCTGCCTTGGGATCGCCTTTGTCATCTGGGGTAAGAGTCCGTCTCGCATTGCAGCGAGAGCACTGTTAACGGCGTCAGAATGCTGGACAACTTTAGACTACCCCTTGATTCCAGTCAAGCACCTTAACCGTCAATTTGCTGCTATCGTTGTTGACGGCTGCGGAGGAGGGTTCGTCTACATCTCTATGTCTGTCATCTGGCCGAGCATCATCTCGGCACTGTACACCACAGACGTGACATATACTGGGTGGCTCTCGGTTTGTCTGCCAACGTCACATGATGTCCAAAAGTGCTGACCTTGAAATCAGTGTGCTGTCGGCGGTTGTCTCTGTCTTGGAATTCTACTGGGTGGTTTCGCAATCCGATACATTCCCCGCTACAAATACCAGTGCATCTTCATGGCTCTCGTGCTGATGGCCTTCTCCGGGGCCCTGGCATCCATCAACCAGAACAACAAGTCTCAAACGGTTGCCTTCCTCGTCCTCTCAAGTATGGCTTCCGGCTGGTTTGACATCACACCACTGTCTGCCATTCCATATGTCTTGGATGTGAAACACATTGGCATGTCCTTGGGCGTTCTGGGTTCTTTGCGCGCTCTCACTGGGGCCATCGCTAGTAAGTCGTCCTGAAGTACTTCAGGGCCACGAGCTTTGTCTGACGAGTCAATAGCTGCCGTGTTCAGCACCATCTACCAGAACAAGCTACTCAAGTACCTGCCCCTGGAAGTTGTTCCTGCAGCGGTGAGCGCCGGATATCCCGATGATCCAATATCTCTTCAGTCCTTATTGGCCGGTATAACGACCGGTTCAGGTGTCCCGGGTCTCACCCCGAGGGTTGTGCAAGCCATCGCAGATCCTGTCAAAACGGCATACTCACGCAAGATGAGGTGGCGAGAAGGTTTGTCAAGGGGAAGTACGCCGACCACGGCTCTGAAAAAAGACCGGAACAACAGCCTGAGGCAGCAGAGCCATCTGCCAAAATGGCTGAAATTGAAAGCACATGGGTCAGTAAATAGGTCAAGCGATAGATAGGATAGCCGTCAGCGGCGCCTTTGGATATCTGGCCGTCTTATTTCGGCCTGACAGAGGGATGCGAACGCTCGGTCATCTGCACATGTGTGCATCGACTTGAGCGGAATTGATGTCACCTACACTACAACTCCTTAAGGCTATGACCTTCATCCTCATGATGTGGTCACGTTGTTGAGAAACAGCTGTGTCTGAACGAGGATCCTGTTCTCCACGGCTGATATTGACTCAAGAATAGCCGTTACCACCTTCTTTCGCGGTCTCTCCTGACCGACTTTGGGAGTGATCATTCCAATGACAAACGCTCATGTTCAAAGGGACTTGGCTACTGCATTGAGGCATCGACAAATACACAGACTGGACACCCATTCGATCCTTGCCCTCAACCCTTCTTTGCCGCGTTGATACCAGCTATTCTACCAAAGACCAGAGCTGTCGCCACCGACGTGCCGCCCGCAGGGTATATACGGTCTTCCACTCCCGCTGCTAGCTCGCCTGCCGCGTAGACATTTGGGATTGGCTTCCCGGTACCATCAAGCAGTTTGGCATTTTGATCAATCTGTAGGCCAGTAAAGGTCATGCCAATAATGGCCGGCCGCATGTCGACGGCAAAGTACGGCGGCTGGGAAATCGGTAACATCATGATCGGAGGCTTCTCAAATGTGCTGTCTTGGCCTTGTGAGACATCATCATTCCACAATTGCACGGTTTGCTTCAAGTTTTCAACTGGTACCTTCAAGGCAGATGCAAGATCTTCTAGAGACGCGGCCTGGATAATGCGTCGATCCCGGATTTGTTTTTGAAGGATATCGCTGGTCCAATTGGATGCCAAAGCAACGCCTAGGCCATAAGGATCGGTAAATTTGGGATCTTCCGTTGCAATGGAGAGCGCTGCGTTGTCGAAGATTGCATAACAGCGCGATCCTGGCTGGGATGCGATGGCACTGCCGAGCACGCAGTAGGATGCCATCTCATTGATGAACCGCTTCCCCTGAAGATTGACGAAAACGAGCCACGGTGGTGTGAAGGCGTCAATCACCTTCTGGAAATTGGGAGTTTCCACCAGGCATCCTGCGTTTTGGTTGACAACCACTCCTCCCAGTGAGAGACCCATGGTTATGCCGTCGCCTTTATTGTCCGGTGGACCCATGTACCAATGCCATTCTCCATGTTTGGTCGCATCGGGATAAAATCGAGCAAGCATTTCCGGACTTGCCCCAAAACCCCCGGTTGCCAGAACGACGGCGCCTGCAGAAATGGACTCTCCACCTTCTGTTCTTGCATCAATGCCACTTGTCGTCTGCGAGAGGGCCACAATCCTGGTGTTTTCCCGAATAGTGACGCCTGCTGCTTTGGCGGCTTTCAGGAGGGCATTCACAATCACGGCGCCCCCGGCCGGACCCAGACCACCAGTCTCACCGGTAGGCTTGTGGCCTCGGGGACGCGTTTCGAGTCCCGCGATATACAGTCCCTTGGGGTCAAACGTCACGCCGTAGCCCTTGAGCCAACCAACAACCTCTTGGGAGCCCTCAACCAGCGTTCTTATGAGGCGAGGCTCCAGGCGATAATGTGATATTGTCATATAGTAAGCGAAAAGCTCCTCTTTAGTGTCAGAAACACCTGCCTGCTTTTGGACATCAGTATCTGCCGCGTAGACGATACCGCCCGAGAGTGCGGTTGCGCCTCCGACTTGTTGGGCTGTGTCGACCAGCATGACTTCCGCACCAGCCTTCCTAGCCTCCAATGCCGCGGAGAGACCTGCTCCGCCACCACCAATAACAAGCACTCGTCTTTGGGTTCCGTTGGCGGTCATGTCGGCCGCTGTTTGATGGTACTTAAAGCACCTCCAGTAGGTAGATATTCGGCGATCACACCAGTCTTGAATTTAGCTAAACCAGCCTTGTTTGTTATGGTTTGGAATAAGATTTTACGAACGTTTCAAAGTATCTGCTTGTCCCCACCAACCTTCCTGGGCGGCCGAGGGAATTTATATCTACAGTGACCACATGACTTTGCCCACCACCGCGCCGGCCGGAGTTTGGCGCTGCAGTTCCGCCACCAGGCCCATTCCTTTTGCCTTTGGTGAGATTCGTTATACTGACGTTGGCGGCGCTCTGGCTTTGCAAGCAATGTTTCTGGAGGACAAAGTTGCCGAGGCCGAATTGATTCGGGCCGGTGCCATCGGTGAGGAGCTCGGCAACATTCTTGCCGTGGGGAATGAGCTTCTTCCTACCGGCGAGCATGACCACAAAATCCCCGTGGGGTCGGTCCCCACGGGGTTGGTCCCCGCGTTCCCTTTTGGCATGTGCTCCACCGCAGCCCTGGAACCCGGCCTCTCATCATCAACTATCATTTGGAGCCTCGAGTCTAGCTTGGGACATAGTCCTGTTTGTCGCTGACGCAGAGGGTATGTACATAAAATAGTACACGCTGAATATCAGATATACTCGACGAAGAAATTGATCCCCTCGGATCTGCAGTTTCTGTATGAGATGAGAGGGGGGTCGTTGCGGGACTCACGATCCTCGACATCGACTTCACGTCAATTGCAAGCCCAGGAGCCGTAGAGAGGCTGCGTGCGAGACCGAATACTCATCGTCATCGACAGTGAGCCCGGCCCGTCAAATGCACGTCGAAGTCTGGTCAGCAGGGCATAGATTTCCCGTTTTCTTGGAACATGCCAAAGTCCAGGTATCCGTAACTTATGCATAATATTGAGGTCTAGCCTTAGGTGGTTAGAATAAATTGTGCTGACATCTTTCTTCTCATCTAGAGTTTCGAATGCAAATGGCAAGCTAATGTCCTGTCCTGGTCTCCTGTCTGACTGACCCATTTTGGGGCTTCTCCATGGGGCTCCTCCATGAGGCTCGGAATCACGACTTGACTGGCGTGGACCTTTTGCCTCGGCGATGGCTATAAGTTCATTCCTGCTGTGATGGGCGGCTTCAATCGTCACGGTGAATGGCATTGGCCGGCGATTTTGCGATGATCGTTCAGCTGGAGGTGTGGAAGAATTGTCGAGACTCACATATGAGAGGTTGGCTCGTTGAGAGATTCTCTGCAAACAGGTGCATAGACGCTGCTTTGCGGGCGCCTTGGGCTGCGTAAGAAAAGTTACACAATGAAACGCTCAAGGCTCATTTCTTTTGTCAATTTGCGTAGGACTCCTGCCCTCTACCTTCCTTACCATCTTGGTGTCGGGTCGTGTCCAACAATCCTCTCTGTTGACAATGAGTTGATGTCTTCCTCATCCGTCTCTTCCTAGTTAGGACCGCCTAGAATATGTTTGGATTACACAGCAGGAGAATTCATCGTGGAGTAGACGAACCCTTGTCCGGCTCAAAATTCTGGTCCTGAGCCTCGGCCTGGGGAGGCGCAGCCTTGTTGCGGCTCCTTATAAAAAAAATATTGGTTGCCAAACCTTGGCTCGGTCACTCCACGCGAGTACCTCGAAGGAGATCAGGACTCCACTGGTTGGATTCAAGGATGGCCAAGCCAAGCTGGTACAATGAGCCCTCTGGCACGATGAAAGCCGCCGTGCTCACGAATCCTGGCGCCTCTCCGGCCAGTGCTTGTTTTCAAATTGATCCGGCCTACCCTAAGCCTACTCTTCCCTCCGAAGATTGGGTGTTGGTGCGAGTTCGTGCTGCAGGGCTCAACCGGGCAGAGTTGCGTTGGCACAACGGAGATCCTGGCCATATTCTGGAGTTCAACTTTTTCCGTCACGAATACCGCGCCGACCCGCCCGAGATCATTGGCGAAGAGTTTGTGGGCGACGTAGAGAAGGCAGGAAGCAGGACGAATTTCCGCCCGGGGACAAAGTCGCCGCCTGGATGTTTAGTGGAGGAAAAGCCTTTGATGGTTCCTACGCGGAGTACGCGGTCAGCCGCAAAGACTCCCTGATAAAACTCGATACCTGGTTACCATGGGACGTGCTTGGTGGCGCAATCATGAGCATGTGGACGGGTCGTTGAACATCTCCGGTCAGATGAAACCCCGGACCACGGTTCTGATTCACGGAGCTTCCAGCTCAGTTGAAGATGTAGCCCGCGCTGTCGCAAACTTGGGTATGGTGATGGAGGAGACACTGGAAATTTGGGACGTGAAAGAGCATTTCATCTCATATCGGTTGGACCCGTGTCCTTGGGACCTTCGGGGCGGTCATGTCTGAAACTGACCTCGCGTGGCGACACGACGGAGATTACATGGAGTACGGACGCGGAGCAAATGACGCCCGAGGTCATTGAGACATGCACACCTGAGTTGATCCCGTTTTTCAAGTCAGGCCTTCGGAAGCCCGAAAAATCTGGGTGACAGAGACACGCCTGCGCGGATGAGATCAACAGAGAAACCAGGCCCGGGGCAGTGGAGATCGGACCACATCCCGTCCTATCACGCAGGGAAGAATCTTTGTTGACATTCTGGCCGTGTACACGGATTCCGATGACAATCACAGTGCAGCAGTCCTGGAGGGCTCATACCCCGTCTCACCCCCGTATCCGCAACCAGTGCTCCACGGATCATGATATCGTCCATGTCCATCAATCGCTTGCACTGCCCTATCCAGTTCTACTTTAAAATATATGGTTCTTGTTCCTGTCGAAGGCGGCCGTCGCGTGTCCTTTGTTGTTATCGTTCAAGGACATTCGTAGTGGGACGTCGTCTTTGATGTGGACCAGCTGGAGTTCACACCCTCCCCAGATGACCCGGGGTCGCTGTCTTTGAATCGATCCCTTGGGATCGGACCGCAATCGGCGGCTACGAGTCGTTCGCTTGTTGGCGTGCAATTCCAGGCTTACAATCACTAATGCTCACTTTGGATCACAGGCCGCGTTCACTTGTCGAAAATGATTCCTGACATCGGCCCGCCACTACGGCGGCAGATGTGCAGACGAAGCAGGATTCTGGTCGGACGACGATGCCAGGCTTGTGGCTCAGAAAATGCACGACAATAAGGTAAGAGTTGGTCGCTGTGGCTGAGACGATGTTCTTGTCATTTTTGGTTACGCTCTCGTGTCATCAACCAGCGAGGTACCATGCCATGCCGTGTGAGCGATTCGGGTTACTAAGGAAATTCATTACGACAGTCAGACCTCCATCTCTCCCGGCTCCGATATTTTTTTTTCTTTCTCAACACCGGCAACCTCTATTTTCTTGTAACCGCTTGACTTTGCCCTCATCCTGCTCACTTGTTATGACCCCCGCAACACCCGCACCCATGCCGATGACGCGAAGGAGAGGACACAAGAGCCCGCGGGTGTGACACCCGAGCGCCGGCCGAAGACGAAAAGAGCAGCTGCCTGCGGTTGGTGCCGTGAAAAGAAGGTCAGATGTCAGTCTCGCCGCCTCCTTCTCTCTCGGCGATGTGCACTCGAGATCCCTGAAGTGGCTCACCAAAAATTCAGGCCGTGGTGGACAGCCAGGCGAGAATTGCATCCACTATGATCGCGCATGTGTCTGGGTCGACCGGCAGACTTGGGGAAATCCTTTGACGAGCGCATGCAGAGCATGGAGGCTTTCATTATCGCTCGGACTGACAGCTTTCATCGTGGGGGAAAGGAGGCGCTGGGGGGGCTGTCGACCCGACCGAACAATATTGCTCCGTCGACGGAAGACGCAGAAATGACACGCGTGCCTGAGGTCCGTGATGATTTTGTCATGCCACCCCTTCAACTGTATCGGAGATTGATGGCATGGTCCACGGACAGGCACCGGCTTTGCCGTCTTTGCCGCCATTGCGGCTGCCCAACTCTGGGACCGTCGCCGGTCCGCGAAGAGATGCGACCAGCTCTCTTTTTCCCCGTCCACGGTCGACGACAGCGCGCTATACGAATGTATGGACTCGGTTGCCACCACCCTTTTAGACAGAAAAGACGATAGCAGCCTCTTTTCTGCCCAGAATGTGAGCTCTTTTGTGTCCCATTCCCGTCGGTGACGGCTAACACTGGTCAACAGTCAAACTGGGAGTATCATGGTCAGCACCATCGGACCAGTCATGCCTCGGACCTCAATCTTTCATCGCCATCTGTTCCAAGCCGGAGTGGCCTGGGTCACAGAACGCACGGGCGCCACGAGTTTTCAGGAGACGGCGCGCACTTTCACCTCCGATATCTGAAGCTCTCTCGGCGGATTCGCACCGTGACCGAGGCGCCAGACACTGCGTGGGAATATTTTGAGAAGCCCTCTCTGTTCACTCGGACCTGTTGCCAGGTCCCTCTGGCGGCGCCGCCACACAGCACCATCAACGTGAAATACTGCACGTTGGTGATCGAGCATGCTGTCCTCAGAAGTGTCCAAACGACTGCATATCTCAACGTCGCCATGCACACCGCAGCTGACCTTTTCTCTGCGATCCGCCATCTCGAGGAGAAGCTGGAGTCATTGAAACAGCGCATGTCGCCGATGGCCCGTGTCGCCCCCTCGCAAGGCATCCCGCTCCAGCAGGCGCTGTTCCTCCAACACATGTATTGCGGTACCTTGAGCCACATTCATTTCGTTCTGGCCGACCCGTGGTCACACGGCAACGAACTGTCCGGCCAGCAGCCGTCACTACGAGCTCAGATTGCCGCATTATCGAGTAAAGTGGCCGACGCGGCACGCTTTGTGATTTCCACCACAACGCATGTTCCGTTCAACGACAAATTTTTCCCCGCTAGATTGAATCCCTCCCGCACACTGCTTGCCTCAGTTCGCAGTCTGACCGTCCGTCACTGTGTTGACACCTACACAACTCCCACTAGGTCTATCCCCATGGGAGAAGAATGAGTACTACACCTCAGATCTCTCAGGAGGTGCTATGGGACCACACCGGATGTTTCAGAAGGTGCTATGGGACCACACCGGATGTTTCAGATCTGACCATGAAACAAGCCTGCATGACGCGAATCGGTATACCACACGAGCCTTCTGCCCCTCGATGGAGCTGCAGAATGTTAGGAGTGTATTGGCACAGCTCGACATGAGAGCTGCAGCTTATTCTCAACCGAACTCCAGTGAAGCTAGGCTGGAAGACTGTATTCGAAGCAGCAAAGGGACAAGATGGTGCCAGAGCTCACATAGATATGTCCTTGGATATCTGGATTCTAAGCAGAAAGAATGAAGGTCCCAGAGACGAGGAAATTCCAACATCACCACCGTGTTGAGGTGTCGATATCGAGGGTTGTGACTCCGCTGGCCTGGATCCTAGAAGCTATTCCCTTCATGCCAAACCACTCTTCCATCGAAATCATCACTTCCTCAACTTGTCCGCGTCTGCCGCCCCTTCACTGGTATCCATCGGTGTCTTCTGAATAATCCTCTTGCCCAAGAACGATAATGCGACGACTCCGATGGCTTGGGCGCCGGCCAAACACGCCACCGTCGTAAACCCTTTCTTGAACAACGGTGCCTGAGTGCCGGTGTTGAAGATCAGCAAGGGCACCCAGGCATTGAACGTGGCTCCCATCGTCTGTGCCAGCCCCAGGATGAGAGCTCGCGCGTCCGCAAAAGGGGAGAATGTCTCATTCAAAAATGACTGGAAAGGATTAGTCATGCTTCACATATGGAGGGGCCGGCTGACGATCATGATCGGCCCATAAGCAAACGTCGCCGCGTTGATGATGTAGCCGAAGAAATGGCCGGCGATGGATGGGGACGCGGCGAGGACCGTGCAGGAGACGAGATTGACGAGCGTAATGGCCAACGCCACGGGTGTCCGAACTCGCAGTCGGTCTGAGAGAACCCCCCAGATGATGGTGGCGAGGAGGCCGCAGGCGTGAGCCGAGGTGGGGATTCTGGAAGCGATTAGACCTTGGGAGCTCATGTGCGGAAAGCGAGTGACGGACACGTTCACCTGCTCGACGGAGAACCTTTTCAGCGACTTGATATAGATCGCAAAGAATGCCAATGGGTACGTATTGAGGCAGAAAAATCTATTAGCACTGCATCAGTCGTGCATCATCTCACGTTTTGGTACTCACATGTAGTTGACCACAAAGATCCAGACGAATGGCTGGGCCAAAACAAACTTGAAGGTCTTGAGACTGACTCCTTGGAAAGGTTGGCGATTCACTTGGGCCATTCTGGACTTGGCCAGCGCGATATCCGCCTCCTTGAGATACCACACGCGCGTGTCGTATGGACTGTCGGGCACGGCAAAGAAACCCCACAGGGCACCGGGAACCGTGATGATCCCGCACATGATAAAGAGCCATCGCCATCCCGCCAGGCCATGAAGTCCGTTCATCCCCGAATAGATTCCTGCTTGGAGGTAGCCCGAAAACATGTTTGCGGCGAACGAAGCGGAGTAAAATATCGATGCTCTGGTCGCCAGTTCTGAGAACAATCAGCGCTGTTTGATCAGGTCCGTGGGGAACGCCACCTCTGGGTGTATACCAATTTCCGAGCAGCGTCATCGCACCAACATAAAACGGTGATTCTGCCAGACCGATCAAGAAGCGCATCGCATAGATCTGCTTGGCGCTGTTCGCCGCCGCAAAGCAGGTGGTGATGATTGCCCAGATGATTTCTGCCGCTGGAATCCAGAGAGATGGTCGAATTTTGGTGATGATCATCTGGGATGGTGTCATGCCGATGGTGTAGCCAATGGTCCAGTATGTGGTGAACCAGTTGAACTCATCCCCATGTAGGTTCAATTCCTTTTTCTCCGTCAGGCTCTGTACCTCGATGAGATCCGCTCACCTCTCGCATTCCAGAGACATAGGCATTTGCTAGGAGCTGTGAGTTGATACCTTGACATTGATGATCAGACATACTAATGTTGCTGGTATCTAACAGTCTTGTAAAGTATCCAAAGCACGCCCAACTCCTTTCAGCGGTCAGCATCGACCATCAGTCACGGAGATATCGTACAGAATGAAGAAATCGAGCTTTAGAAGGAATTTTTGTTCTTTGGTCGTGTAAGCGCGCCGCCACCATCCTTCCTTTTGAGATTCCAGATCTTTGCTGGCACTCGTTTCGAGGACGACTGGGACTTTGCCACCATTACTGGGAGTTTGAATCTGGGGGTTGACAGTGTCCATCTGGGTGTCAATCTGGGCCTCGGTGTGAATCCGAGCCTCAGCAGTGAGAATAGTGGGAGCCATGGTCACACTTGCTACAACTTGACAGGGTGGATCAATCATTTGTACGTCTGATTCTCGCAGAATGGGTTATCTAGCATTTGTGTTGGAATCCGAGCCATAATGACGTGCTCTATCGTGCACTCACTTCACACTCACTTCAACTATGCAGCAATTATCTGGCAGCGGAAGCAACGCCGTCTACCTTTACGAAGTGGGGCGTCTTCCGAGCTTATACCAATGCCTACTATGGCAGTAGACCAGCCCTTCACGAGGCAACAGCAAGGGAATTGCCCAATCGGATGCTCTTTGCTTCTAGACTTCTGTCTCAGCAAAGCCTCGCTCGTCTCCTATCTTGCCCATGAGCTCAGCACGTGACAGAATTCAAAGTGATAATGACGTGCTCGAACCTATCTCCTGGACTTGCCATGACGGCTGTGGATCTGGTCAGACGGCAGAAACCACCTTGCCCAGTCATCTTCCGTGAGTCTCTCTTGGCCAACGGCAAGCTGCGAAGCCCAGGAGAGCGGGGAGATAAGGGTCAGAGACAGAGGTCATTCTCCCGCATGACTCCCTTGGCACGGCGAAACAATTCCCAAGGTAGCTCGACGCTTGGGAGCCACGAGAAAGTATGTTCGGGGCATCCTGAACCGCACGGTAACGTTATCGGCACTTATCTCGACGCTGTACCAAGTGGCCGATGTCGTGATCGCAAGCCCAAATCACGAATGCTCTCCACCGAGACCCCGATACAGACCCCGATCCAGACCCGAGCCAGACCCCGAACCAGTCGGGCGGGTGACTCGATGCCCGCCATTTCTTGAGGTCTGTCCGATTGAGACGCCTGCCACCGTCACCATGGTATCTGCAATTCTACCCTATGAACTCTACTCAGACTCCCCTGGGACGCTGTTCAACAAGCATGAATGGGAAGAGGCAAACACATCTCATCCCGAGTCCTTTGATTTTGGGAAACTCCCAGCGGGGTGGCCTACCAGACTCACGGGCCCTCGAGTTTGGGATGGCAAAGATCTTCAAGCTCATCGTGAGCCCCCCCGATGCGTCTCTCCGGTATGCTGACCAGGATGTCAGCTGAGAAGTATATTCGACTTTTATCACACCACGAGATCGAGGAGATTGACCGAGCCTTGACGGTCCGCTCACATGTCTCTTGATTTTGTATCGATGATTGACACAGACCTAGTTATTCAAAGAACTCGCGCTCCCGGTTTCCGCAGTCAGCCGCCACAATTTCCCTCTTCCAACCGTCGGCCCCGTCCTCCGGGGGATTTCCGCCAACTTGTACCATGGAACCGGTGTCCATGTGTTGAGGGGCTTTCCGATCCAGGAATATGACCGGCAAGATCAAATCATCATCTTTCTTGGTATCAACTCGTGGATTGGAGATGAGCGACTCAATCAAGGCGCCGATCGGGGTCTCTGTCATATCAAGGTCCGCCTCCCTTCCATGTCCACCGTGATGCGAGTTGACACGTGGAGTAGAGCATCAGCCATATCGACCCGAGCCAACGTGGCAAGGTCTATGTTTCTGCTCAAGACACCAATCCGCAAATGTATCACAGCGATGCCGGCGCCGATATTGTGGGCCTCATGGCCGTCAGCTTGTCCGGCCATGGCGGTGAATCGACCGTCGCGAGCTGCTGGCAGGTCTATAATCACTTGGCCGAACACCGACCCGACATCATCCGTCTGTTTGCCGAGCGAAAATTTCGATGGAAGGCGTAAGATTTGCCGGGGATTGTATCCCTCGCTGAACTGACCGTCATCTTTGCAGAAACGGCATTCCCGATGACGGCGTCAACTTGATTCATTGGTTCCAGGAAAAGCTCTTGCTCAATTTTTCCACCCGAACTTTCATCGGATATGGAGAGGCAGGTGTATCGTCGGATGGCATTTTTGGTCCACTGACCTGGTGACAGGCCCCGGAGCTCGACATCAACTATGCCGCCCTCACCTTGGAAGAACGGGAAGCATTTGGCGGCTGGCAGTGGATCGCGGAACAATACAGTCTGAAGACTGAATTGCACGTTGGTGACATGGAATGGTAATTCCGCCATCCCATCATTGACCGTTTCTCTGCTAACCCGCCTGCAGGATCAATAATCTCTATCACCAGCATGCTCGACGAGGCTTCACTGAAGACCTCTCGCACCCTCGTCATCTGTTGCGAGTTTGGCTACGGGACCATGAATTCTCGTCAGAGCTTCCGAGCGATATCAAGAACAAATTCGCCGCCATGTTCAAAGACCCACCCACTTTCTATCCACTCGACGAAATTGAAGAGGATGAGAGGAGGCGCCAGACCGGCATTTTTACCGCTTCTTGCAAGACCGAGATGGCCGTGGAAAGGCTCCACAATTTCATGGAGCCATGAGCCATACATCCTGTCAGACTGGCACGGCCTTGCCAAGGGGACACCACTTGAGTGCCGTCGCAGCGCCTTTGTGCATCGCCTCTCCAGCGTCGTCGATGTCTGACAGGCAATACCAGTGATGGAGATAGCCTCTTGACACCATCCACTAGATTTCTGATTGAGCCTCTTCCATATTTCTAGACTCCACAATGCCACCTCCGGGCTAGGTGCTGTGTTTCACAAAGTTGTACCTTTGATAAAGCCATTGGCAGACCTTTCTTTATAAATCGATTCCACCATAATAATCGTTGCCTGCTCAGTGGCAGTGACCAATCCGGCATGGGGTGGGATGCTGGTCGGCGTCTAGGCCAACTGGTCAACTGGTCAAGGTCAACTGGTCAACTGGCCGGGTCAATTGGTCAATTTGCCAACAACTTGATCAAAAGGTCGGTATTGTTAATTGGCTCTAGTCAGCATACAAATCTGGTCAGCATGAGGGTCCTGGTTTATTGGGTCAACTAGCCGGAGAGGTCAAAATTGAGTGTGCCAAGCCAGTCACGTGATTGGTCACATGACTGGTCACGTGACTATTGAAAAACTGCTGGTAGCTAGGACAACTGATTGAGGATCAAATGGCTAAACTGGCTAGGTCAACTGGTTCATTGGTGGTTCACTGGGTCAACTGGCAGGGGATTAAATGGCTGGGTCAACTGGTTAAGACTGGGCCAACTGGTTCACCGGGCCAACTTGCTGGGTCGATTCATTGGGTCACTGGTTCATTGGGTCAACTGGTTCATTGGGTCAGCTGCTCAGCTGCTCAACTGCTCCACTGGGGGAGATGTCTGGACAACTGGTTCACTGGGTCCTGGGTCAACTGGTTCACTGGGCCAACTGGTTCATTGGTTCGCTGTGTCAACTGGTAGGCATTCTAGCCATAAATGAAGGTCAACTGGCTATAGCTCGGGATCAACTGACTGGGGTCAACTGGCTGAAAATTAAATGGCTGGAGATCTGTCAATTTGCTGGGTCAACTGGTTCACTGGGTCAACTGACTGGGTCAACTGGCCGGCAGCTAGGTCAACTAGCTATACTTAGGGCCAAAACGGCCGGGGGCGGTCG
>Ga0255336_100640_pt1 | contig 46132 bp, 44 predicted proteins | sample MeOH1_35cm_T3_17_FD_189102 | JGI IMG/M metagenome (GOLD analysis project Ga0255336, IMG submission 189102) | Sandy soil microbial communities from University of British Columbia, Vancouver, Canada - MeOH1_35cm_T3_179 | ecosystem: Engineered > Artificial ecosystem > Sand microcosm > Unclassified ...
CGAACAGCAGGATATCAGCCGACCGTTGGCGAGCGAGCGCTGGTCCCATCTCATCGGTGTACTCGCAGCGAAGGCGCAACACGGTCAGGAGCCGGCGTTGGTGCGGATCGGCCTCCAATTCCTGCAGAGCATCGATCAACGCGTCACCGAGGCTCTTGAGGGCATCGGGGCCGTCGATCGCTGCCATGCGCCGCGCCAGCGCCTCCTCGATCAGCCACACGCGCCCAACGAGGGCGTTGAAGAGCCCGAGCTTATCCCCGAAATGCCAATGAACCGCTCCGCGGGTGAAACCAGCGACCTGCGCAACGTCATCAAGCGTTGCCCGGGCAATACCGCACTCAAGGAACACCTGCTCAGCAGCATCGAGTACCTGCTCCCGGGTTCGATCCGCTTCTTCCTTTGTCCGACGCGCCATTTAACCGGCAGCTCCCTAATCTCGCCATTTAGATACATACGCAAATGTATGTAAAAGGATGCCGGTGTGCAAGTGCAAAATGGACTCGCTCTGCAAGAGGGTCCAGCTTTCAAAATTGGGACCGAAGCACTCTTCGAATCAAAAAGCTACTCTGTGTCAGATACTTACCTAGAACTCATCATCGGAATTTGCGTGAGACCTAGATTCCTGTTGCCAAGGGGGCGACCGGTTCGCCGCCGGAAGGAACTGGGGGCCGACAATTCCAGCTGAATAAGCTGGTGGACCTAAGCCTGGACAAGACAGCCCACAAGGAGGCGACCAAAGTTGCTTTCCAGGTCCGTCCCATCACCGCGCGCATCGAGTAGGTCAATCCGGGTTCTCGGGGTTTCCGAGCGGCAGCCCCCTGTTGCTTGGCCAGCACAGAGCGACCCAGCGCAACCGCCGTACCCTGGATTTCTCTCGGTAAAGTGAGGGCTGGGCCCGATGCCTAGGTTGCGGCCGCAATCAACCTCGTTAACAACGACCGCACCTTGCTGCGCAGGCCTTCGACCTCTTCAGCCGTCAGCCCCGTCTGCTGAGCCAATGTCATCGGGATATGCCGCGCACGGTCGCGTAGGGAACGCCCATGTGATGTCGGCGTCACGAGAACGCGTCTCTCATCGGCAGAGTCGCGTCGGCGAGTGATAAGATTGCCCTCCTCCATCCGCTTGAGCAGCGGGCTCAACGTTCCCACATCGAGATGCAGGCAGTCGCAAAGCTCCCCGATAGAGACACTCTCACGCTCCCAAAGCACCAGCATTACCAGGTACTGGGAATAGGTAAGGCCCAGTGGCGTGAGCAGCGGCCGATAGAGCCGCTGTATGAGGTTTGTTGCCGCGTAGAGAGGAAAGCAGACCTGTCGATCAAGCCTAAGGAGATCGCCGCCCTTCCGTTTCCTGGCTCCCGTCACCGTGTTCTCACGGAAAGAACTACATCGATATTGCCACGCGTAGCGTTGGAATAAGGGCAAACTCTGTGCGCCTCCGCGACGATCGCTTCGGCACTTTCTTGATCCATGCCCTTGACGGTAACATCGAGTGCGACAGTCAACGCAAACCCACCGGTACCGTTCGGTTCAATTCCGACTGTGGCTGCAACTTCGATGTCGTCGTCGCCGATGTTCGCCTTCTTATTGCGGCCAACATGGATAACGGCATTGCCGAAGCATGCGGCATAGCCAGCCGCGAACAGTTGTTCGGGATTAGTGGCTCCGCCTTTACCGCCGAGGCCAGTTGGCAAGGCCAGCTTTAAGTCCAACAGACCGTCAGCACTCTTTACGGTTCCGTTGCGGCCACCGACCGCGTTCACGATTGTGGAATAGAGAGCACTCATCTCATGATCCTCGCTTTAGATTTATATTGTTACCTATATATTCGGTAGCAATATAAATCAAGTCTTTCGACGACAATGAGGACCTGGCATCGCCACCGATCTCATATTCACTGCGCCGAGGCTGTGCCACTCGAATTCTCACCAAATCGCGAGCTTTTCTCAAATTCCTGTGCACTGAGGCCGCTTTTGTCACGCATCGATGACAGACAGCCACCTCTGCGCAGGCGCTTTGACTAGGCCCGTAGGGACTGCGATTGCGCACCTCCGCGCGAGCTATGCCTGATAAGGCTCTGGCATTCGCCCCTATGGCGAATGCGTCGAGACCGTATCGCGAGACGAGACACAGGATTTGGCCGTATTGATCTATATCAACGCGGATGGACAATTAATGTGGGACGAACGCCGTGGCGCAGGCCCCAGACTTGCGTCAAAGGTCGCCTAGAACCAGCAAGTCAGTGCCCTCAAGGCAACATGGGCATCCCCGCGCCCTCTTGCTGGCTCGTTACGGACGGCTAGAGCCCTCTAGCCGAGGTGCCATCTGCCGGACCTCTTAGCACAGAGGTCCGGTCTTTTTTTGCGACATTGCAATAAAAGCTGCGTGCGCCAATCGACGGACAGGGTGACGAACTTGGGTTTTGGCCAGCCTAAAGATGGACTCCCTTGCCGCGTTTTGTAAGACGTGTGCCCAAAAGAAGTGGGGTGGCTCACCTTGACATGAGTCAATGCGTGCAGCGGAGATGAGACATAGAAATAACTACTTGATCTGAAGAGGCTACCCTCATTAGGAGATGGAGATGAGCAACATTTGGCTCCCCCCTATTACCGCCAAACAGGTGATGACTACCGACGTCTTGTTCGTCAGCCCAGAGACGCCGACACGCACAGTGGCAAAGCTACTGCTCCAAAGAGGCATCAGTGCCGCCCCAGTTGTCGACGCAGGTAGCAGAGTCGTTGGAATGGTCAGTGAGGCCGACCTTATTGGTCGCGAAATCAAAGGTCGTGCTTCGGATCGGATGTGGTGGCTTGAAATGCTCGCTGAGGGCGAAGACCTTGCGAAAGATTTCCTCGACTATCTCAATATGAACGACCAGGTGGCTCGGGACGTGATGGTGTCGCCGGTTATAACGATTTCCGAGGACACGCGTATCGAGGAGATAGCCGAGACACTGCAACTACACCACATCAAACGGGTCCCGGTCCTTCGCGACGGACGGATGGTTGGAATCGTGAGCCGAGCAGACTTAATTCGAGCGCTGTCTGGCTTTTCCAAGCGGCCGCTTTGATTTGGTCGTTCGACGTGCCGGTATTCGGTCAACAGCTCACAAATACTCTGGATCGAGGCTATCGCCCACCAATGACGCGTTTCTCGCCCAGATAGCGCTATGGCTACTAAAATGTAGATGTGGTTCGCACCGTCACTGTCCTTGGTACGCTACGAGTGACGATTGTATCGACATCCAATACCGACGTTTTATCAAGCAGCTTTGGAATACCATTCAGATGATCTGCATGAACATGAGAGATGAAAAGTAGATCCAGTTTCGCACGCGCGCCCAAGTCTGCGACGTATGTATCAAGGCGTTCGGTCCGCGCATCTGCGTATCTTTCCATCGCGCCGCAATCATAGACGTATCGAAGTGACCGCCCTCCTCGATCATGCAATTCCGCCGTGTGGAAAAATCCTTGCCCAACAGCGTGCTGCGTTCGCTTTATTACCCAAACCACTCCGATCCCCTAAATATCGCCGCCAGACGCAATGCGTTGTGCGCCAGTCAGGCCATCTCTTCGATTTCTTGCAGATTGTGCGGCATTGCAAGCGTAAGGAATTCAGCAGCGCTCCTTCTTGCATCTGGTCCCGCTCGATGCGGATGAGGGAACCGGCGGTGAATTCGCTCCAACAGCTCCTGTGCTTTAGATTGCGACAGACCAGAGAGTCCTGCAGCTACTCCAGCGGCATGCACCGCATCCCGCAAGCCAAAGTCCTGTTCGATATTGGTATCGACATAAAGCTTCCGGAACCAGATGCTATCGTGGGCAGGATTATCCGACAACACAGTCTTGCCGCAGCACACGGTGTTCAGCCAACCTGCGATATCACGAGGCTCCGCACCGAGCTCAAAGAGCTGATTCCGGGAGATCCCATGAATATTCATTGACGCTGCAGACCAATCGTCGCTTCCCCACGCTTTAAGTGGCTTTATTAAAAAACTGACGGGGTCAAGGTCGATCCGACACCAGCCAATCTCTATTGGATAAGACCCGATATGCAGGCCCGAAGCTTCAACGTCCAGCCAGAGCATATCAGCATATTCTTCGGAGCCAGCCAGCGGCATATTGCCCCCAATCAATCTAATCCTCTTGGATAGCTGCACTATTTAGCGAGGCTATCATCTTTAACATGCATCGGCGCCACGGGATCGAGTATTTCCTGCTCTAGGACCCGCGCCTCCGGGTCATTGAGAAGCCAGGCAGCAAGATCAGCCACGACAGAGTTGGATTTGACGATGCCCGACAGGCGCGAATCGCTTTTTACTGGTTCAGTGCCATGTGCTAACGCGATCTCACGCGTCATTAGATGCGGCAAAATTCGCCTATCACCAGCGATGTTAATTTCAAGCCAGTTGAAGATCGTAAGTCCCCCCGGATCGATATCGCCCCAATGGAACCAAGGAATGTCCGCGGCGACAATCCGTTTCAAAAATGCGGCACATGGCTCGCTGACAAAGCCGGAAGTAAAGACAACAAGCGACCCATCTCTGATCAGGCGCACATACCGCTGAAAACTGGTCTTGTTCTCGATGGTAAGCAAATAGGGTGGTCGGCGCATGAGCTCGGTCAACTCGACTTGTTCAGGCGGTATTGCTGCGGAAGGGTCGAATGCCTCCAGGTTCATCATTCCCGAAGGAGTTGCTAGACTGACCGGTCCCCTCACCTGAATATGGTCTGGAAACGCAACGACACCGAAATGCCCCATGGACACCCCAAATGGCGCCGCTCCGGCAGTGACGAGAATCCCCAGAATTGCATCTTCCCGGCGGCCGAGCTCCTTGGTGTCACCGACCGTTCGAGACGAGAACGTCCTTTCATCGATGATTTCAGACGGGTCTCGCTCAAGGAGCCTCCAGGCCAACCGCAGCACCTGAACGGCCGTCGACACGTCGTTCGGCTCAATGCGGCGCCATGGCTTCGCCCTGGACCATGCCTTCTCCATATCCTCAAGTGACGGCAAAAGCATGTCCGGAATTCCTACAAGCGCCTCGCGCACTTGCCCAGCTGCATTCGACGCTGCACTTGCCGACCGCGTCCGTCCAAGGAAATTTGCCAGCAGGTCGGGATCCTTGAGCCGGATCTTGTCTGGTCGGTTTTTGCTAAAATCGCCCTTCTCATACTTGATTTCGATGGCACCGAGATCGGCGGCCCGACCCAATAAGACACGAGCCTCATTTCTCTCAGCCGAATTCATGGCACCGTGATCCAGAGCAACCGAAGGCATGCGCACGCGGTCAGGAGCGGCGTCCACCGCATCCAAGAGATAGTTCAGAACTGACAGCCCACTTCCACGCCTTACTGCCATCTCTACTCAGCTGCCATCGATTCGTCGTTTTTGACATCCTCTGCCGGCGTGGTCGATGTCCCCTTCGATTGCTCGATAAAAAGACGCAATTCTTCCATTGAATAATTATCGGGATCTGCAGCGAGCGTTTCCCGATGAAGACGTTCACCGATCATTTCCGGGTCGATCCAAACCTCGTCGCCGGATCGAATCAAGTCGAGCACGCAATTGCAGCAGGCGTCGATAACGGCACGCTTGCCGCCAGGCGCTGCCAGAATGACCTGCAAACCGACATTCTTAAAGAAGTCGATGCATGCGCGGGCGTTCGCCGGCGAAAGCTTGGAAAACGCTTCATCAAGCAGAACCGGGCCTGCATGGCGCCTGGTGCTGGCAGATCGACTGTGATGAATCGATGCGATGGCAACTGCCATGACGATGTAAAATGGTGCTTGAATTTCACCACCTGACCCCTTGCCAATACGGTGTTCCAACCTGGTCATATTGCCAGTCTTCACGTTGGTCATTTCCAACGAGTACCGGTACCAGTTTCGATAGTCGGCAAGCTTCTCGATCTCATTGGGGTCCGGTGCGGCATCACCTTGCCCAAGCAATACGTTGCGAATCTGATCGAGGACATCCCGATCTCCATCCTGGCCATTCCCGTTCATGATCTGATCAAGGAACATTTCGTCGTTATTGGCGCGCTCTGCAAATTCCACGATGTCACGATATCTGGGATCGAAGTCGACGCGGAATGAATAGGTCTCCCGATGAAACTCATACCCACTCAGGTTGCGACTGATCTCGCGGATGCTATTCTTGACGTGCTTTGCGCGGTCCGATACCCGGTGAATGAAATCTTCCTGCAGAAACTGCCGAACCTGGCTCCAGGCGACGCTGAGATCCTGACGGCGCGCGATCAGGTCGGTCTTTTCGATCGCATTGATCCGGTTCTCGATCCAAGGAAGAATGATACCGGAGACGCTATGTTCACGATTAAATTCCCGAGCACCGTCGCTCGATTGCTTATGTTGGTTCAGCAGCTCCTGGAACTCGCTGAAGCGTTCACCTTGCAGCTTCTCATTATCAGCGTGCCGGCGGTTTGCCCGGTCCACTGCATGGCGATAATTACTAGAGTTCTTGATTAGGTCCAAAAAATAGGGCCGGAACTTATACCAACCCATGATCTTGCGTAATTTCCGGTATTCATCCCACGCATGCCGCGCCATCTCAATTGAACCTTCCTGCGTGGTATCAGGTTGGTTGATGATGCGCGTGATATCAGCGATATCCCGTTTGGTATTGGTAATGTTGTTTGCAAGAGCATTTTGTTCTGCCAGAAAGCCGTTGTAGACATCCTTGGCCTTCTCAAGCTCTTGCATCAACTCTTTGTCGCCCTCGTTTTCTAAACGACCAATCAGCGTCTCGCTTTCCTTGATTTTTGCTCGGAGGTCGATCAGAGCCTCGGCGTGCTTGGATACATCAAAGCCGGCTTCAAATATCCGGGCAATATTGGCATGAGACCTGGATGCCGCCCGGACAAGATCGGACTCTCGCTTGGCATCTCCAGCAGCCTTTTCTGCTTGCTCTGCCGCCGCCGCCATGGACTGAACGGCATTGGCGCCGGCAGCGCCGATCTTATATCCGTGAAGTTCCAAGGTTCGGACGACCAAACCGTCGTCGAAGGTGCAGTCCCTCATAATGGCAGCGCCCGGCTGCTCCAGCTCAGCCTGATCTTTCGCCAAACGAATCCGACCAAGGCGGCTATCGATAAACGCGCGGGCATACTTGTCCGTGGTCGAGATGACCGTGGCGAGAGTGTTCTTATCGGCTTTTGCATCGAGCAACCGTTCCTTCGCCGTGTTGACCACGGAGCATTCACGCTGGAAACGAAACCGATTTTCCCGATAATAGAGAATGGCCTCCCGGCAATGTTGCGGATCGACGATGACGGCCTCCCGGTCCCGCCCCAAGCGAGCTTCGGCGGCGTCACGCCACGATGGATCGCTGACTTCAATGACCGAGCACACAAGGCGCGGGGTCATGCCTTTGGCTCTCAGCTCCTGCATGAGATCATCCGCCGCCACGCTGATCGCGCGGCCGGTCCGAGCTGCTACCTCAGCCGCGCGCTTCTTCTCGTCCGCGTCACGACGCGCCTGTAACTCCACATCAAGAAGCTGGCGCTCTAGCCTTTCAAGCTCGTTACCCAGCACTTCCATAATATCGCTGAGTTCCATGAGGGCAAGACCAGCCGAGTCCGAATCGCTTGTTGGATCGATCGGTAGGCCGCTGACCTTCTTAAGTTCAGCCGCACCGGTAAGGTGGGCCGCCTCCACTACCGAAACAAAGCCAGCTGCGGCATCACGAATGACTGAATATGACTTCAACGCCAACTCGGCACTCTGTCGCTTCTCAATCAAAAACTGCCTGTTCTTTTTTTCGTTGACCACCCGCGCCGCAGAGCTGCTTTGGCTGCGCAGCGTCTGTAGGCGTTCCACTTCATCCTCGGCCTCAGCAATGATTAACTTGTAGTCATTGAATTCCCGCGTGTCGGCCGAGAGGAGATCCGTCTTCCGCTTGAGATTGAGCTTCTGATCTCGCAGAGTTGTCATCGCAAGTAAGGCAGCAGCACGCGCCCGACTGACCGCGGCGAGGTCGCGGTTCTCCAGGGCGCGAATATAGTCATTCGCCACGGTCTGCATCTTCTTGACGAGAGAGAGCTCGGCCTCGAGATGCTCGATATCGCTATTGATCTGGTCATAATCGCTGGCCGATCGGCGAATTCGATCGATATTGATCGGATCGGCATTTAGAATGAATGTCCGCACAAACGTGTCGGCGGAGTCGATCTGATCCTTGAACGCTAGGGCATTGGACATGCACCGGAGCAAATCAGACGTGCTGCGATTAAATGTTCCGTCTGATGCGAGCCCAAGGTGATCTTCAAGATATTGACCGGCATCGCGTGGGTAAGTCGCAAGACCCTTCTTCTTCCCAGGACCAAGCTTATCCTTGCACATTGTCTCGAGAATTGGCTTTTGAGCGGCCCACGGACGTGGAGCGCCTGAAGTATCCAAAAAGTCGTTTGACGAAAGAAGAACACCCGGCGCGATAAAGCGATCGTCAATATCGTAGTCTGCCGTTGTAGCGCCTCGCGCCGCACTGATGGCAAGACCTATCGTGTAACGACGACCATCGCCTTCGAAGCCGAGGCAAATATAGGTAATAGCGCTATCGCGCAGAAACCGGGACTCCACCGCGCCAAGAGAATATTCGCCGATCGTCCGACCGCCCTTCGTATTCTTCTGTGCGCCCGGATTGAGCTTGACGCCAGGGGGCCTGCCGCCGGCATATGCAACCTGGATCATATCAAGCAACGCAGATTTGCCGGCGCCATTGTCACCGACGATGGCGGTCGTACCTCTGATATCCTCGTCCAGCCGCTCGTGGAACGACCAGTTGATTGCCGTCAGCCTTGAGATCGAGGAATAATCAAAAAGCGGGTCCGATACACTAGACATTGCCGGCCTCAATGGTTTCACCGGCCGTATCTTCGCCAGGTGCTACGTGCTGGTCCGGAGCGACCTTCAAGGCCGCCTTATTGTTCCTTTTGGCTCGCCGTTTGTCGGCATAAGCTTGAATTCGTTCGGAAAGATTCACCGGAAGCAATGTACCAAGCATCGGCCTAATCTCGATCTCGGCATCTTCCAAATTGGCGACGTCTGCATCGAAATCCACGATGCCGCGCCGCTTCAGATCAAAAAGGATGGCACCCAACTTGGTACGCTGCAGTGTCATTATGCCTAAGTGATCACTGTAGGCATTGCTGATGTCCATATAGGTTGTCATCACCGTGCCGTAGCGACCATATTCCCGACTCTGATTAAAGATGAACCCAAGCATGAGAATGAGGATCGTGTGATCCAGCGGCACGCGGGCACCACTATCGGACTCGTCATCCGGCAGGAGACCGATCCAGTTCTGGTCATTCCGGTTGTGAAACCGATAACCAAGCCAGTCGAAAAGATCCCCGAAGACCGGACCTGCCAAGGAACTGGTCAGAATGTCGTAGGCTTTCGCCGTCCCATGATCGCCACGGTATAGAAACTGGCGGTCAATCAGCAGGCGAATTGCGCCACGAAGATCGTTGTCACTTACCCTGAGGCGCTTAGCGAATTCTCCGATATCCGGAAACTGCATCATCTCATTCCTTCTGGGCCGGCCGGCGCTTCGAAGCGTCGCGGCTGATCTCGAAATTGGCAAAGGCGGCCCAATCGTCCTCACGCTGTCCTGGCACGACCTTAACCGACCAACCCGGGATACCAGGCAACGACGCGTTACTGCCAAATCGTGCACCGATAGCCAGAAGGCGGACGGCATCCAACATCAGGAAGTCATCGAGCGTCTCAATTTGGATGGCCGACGCATAGCAGGACGTTCCAGCTTCGATGCGCTGCTCGAGCCAACCGATTATCGCTGCACTGCTTGGTTCGAAACGACGCTCATAGGCACGCTTCAGACGACGAAGCAAAGCAACTTCTGGCGGTTCTGTGATCTTCTTAACCGGGCGAGCCTCCGGCTCCCGCCGCTGTTCCGCAGGGGTCGCCAGGGTCTTTTCAGACCAGACACCGTGCCGTTCGAGCAGAGGGATAGGGGCGAAGCCGGGCTCTTCAGGGTCTTCACCCGCCTCAATCATCTCCTCGCGTAACGCCAATGCTGTTTTGGTTGCATTCAGCATCTTGGCAGCCCGCTCGGGTGATGACCGATCGATGTAGCGAATGGTGTTGCGCAGCCTGCCCTCGAGTGTGGTCCGGTGATCTGTAATCCTCTCAAACAGCGCGTCGATTTTGTCGAAGCAGCCGTGGAGCCAATTAAGATCGGTGCGGAATTTGTTTTCGGCTTCCGCAACGTTGGCCGCCATGCCAGCGTCGAAGATCGCCTTGGCCGCAGCCTGGACGGCCTCGGTGTTCGCCCGAATATCGGCGATCGCGGACATGATCTCGAAACGTCGTCGGTAAGGGTGATTGCTGGTCATCACCGCCTTAAAGTCCTGAATGACCAGCTTTCCAACGAAGATATCGATGAAGTTCGTGAGGCGCTCGTTCAGATCCTTCGCCCCCATGATCATCTCGTCGATTTCGTCGAGCGAGGAACGGATCGCACGTAGCCGGCGGATGAAACTTTCGGCCGATCGCCTGGCTTCACCCAATGCATGGGCGTTGCGAGCAGGATCCTTCTTGATCTGGGCCATAATCGCAGCGATTCCGCCAATAACGCCAGCGATGCTCTCTGAAACGTTGCGATCAATCCGGTCAAGCGCTTCACAAAGGAAGACCGCGGCCGTCGGCATATCGACAGCGGTCCGCAGATGTTTTTGCTTCTCCCGAAGCCAGCCCGCTTTCTTCAGCTGCCGATAGACTTCCCCTGCACGTCCCTCATTGTCCTTTGGTGCCTCCTCGCCTGGCTCGAGATTGTCGTTCAAGCCTGCGGCTAGTGCCGGATTGGCCTCGATAAGACCACGGATCACTGCAAACCATTCTGGCTTGAAGACGTCGACGGCATCGGGCGCTTTATAGAAAGCTCTGTAGAGCGCGAGAATGGACTCCGCGTAAAGTGCGCGGTTGGTGCCTGAGAACACCATGAACAGGCCGTCCGGCAGGTGCCCAAAGATCATCAGGGATACTCTCTTCCCCCGGTTGACGGATCATCGAATGGTTGATTAATCGCAACACGCACCATCATGGGATGTAATCCCAATATAGGAAAGATTACAGGGAAGAGAACAAAAAGGAAACCTTTGTCACTGCGTAAACATGAGAATTTCTGGGAAATGCTTAACCGGTCCAACCTGGCCTTTTGTGGGCAACTCCAACAAAAGGCCGTAAAATAGCATCTTGCTACGAAAACACTCTGCAACTTACCGATGATTTTTAACGAAGAAGCCGTGGCGGGTTCCCGATGAGCTTTGCATGACGTCGGTCTAGCCGCGATTCCATCGTCCGGCAGGCGGGCGCCCATGCAGCCCTCGCCGCGGCCCTCAAAGACCGCACGCCGCCGACGATCGATTTCGTGATCGGCTACAACAAGACCAACAAGTCGCCGATCCTCGGGCTTTTCCTTTCGCGCATCGACCAACTGGCGAAAGTGCAATAGACAGCCTAGACGGGAACGACGGTCAGCCTTTCAGCCAATCCTCGACGAAAGCTACGAAAGCGCGGGCCTTGCAGCTTGCCATCCGACCGGTGGGATAGACCTCATAGAGATTGAACGACGGCCGCGTCCAGTCATCGAGAGGTGTGGCACGGCGTAGTCGGACGTAAGCTCCGGTCCGAAGACGAAGCCCGAGGAGACGAAAAGGCCGACCGAGGAGAAGATCGCGGCCCCCAAATCTTCTGTGGCGCCGATCCGAACCCGACCAGAGAGGTTGACCGACATTTTCTCGGTCCCGCGCCTGAAGGTATAGGTTTCGCCGCCGTTGTCCCCGGTACAGATGACGGCGTGTTGGACGATCAGCTCGGCCGGGCTTTGCGGCTTGCCATGACGCGAAATAGTTCGGCGTTGCGATCACCTTGCGCGACCGCGCGGCGATCTTGCGCATGGTCATACTGGGATCCGTCTGCTGCGCCATACGCAGCGCCAGGTGGACACCCTCCTCGATCAAATTGACGTTGCGATCCGCAAGGAGAAGGTGTGCCAACAGCTTCAGCGGCCGGCCAGCCCGATATGGCAGACTGCAGATTAGTCCAGGAACAAATTCAATTTCTCTTGAAAATCTGACCAATGCGCGGGAAGGTAGAAAAATTTCGGCCCCAATAGTACCCTGGAAGATTGGCTCATCACATGCCCAAACGTCCTTCGGCGAAAAAGATCAAGATCATGGTTTCGTCGAGCGTATATCAGAAGGAGCCACTTCTTGAACAAATATACGCAACCCTCGATCAATTCGGGTACCAAGTTTGGATGTCGCACAAAGGAACGGTCCCTCTGCGGCCTGGCAAAAGCGCCTATGAGAACTGCCTTGATGCCGTCAGAAAATGCGACATATTTTTTTGTATGATTTTTTCGCGGTACGGATCCGGCGACAGCAAAGTAGCCAAAATGGCGATTACACATCGCGAACTGCTCGAGGCCATCAAGCATGACAAGATTCGATATGTGGCTGCTCATGACAACGTGGTCGCGGCTCGTCGCTTCCTGAAGGATCTCGACTACGATACGAAGGCCAAGCGAGATACGCTGACGCTGAAGAAAGGTGCGCAGCTGATCGATGACCTTAGGCTCATTGATATGTATGAAGCAGCCACTCGGGAAGATATCCCTGAAGTTGATGATCGCACGGACAACTGGGTGCAGGCATTCAAAAAGGATGCCGATCTGCTTTTATATGTGTCACAGCAATTCGGCAATTACCAAGATGCTTTGAGGTTGATGCACGATAAGAAAATTGATGAGCACAGAAAGAAAGCCGACCGGCAGGCCCAAGCTAAGGGGCAAAGATCACGACCAAAGGCGCGCCGCAAAGCCGCCCGCGCGAAAAAAGCGCCAATTTCACGCCATGTCGGAAAGGCTGGCTGACATGAGCATGGATATCGTCCGTAAGAGAATTGCTGCCGGCGAGAACGAGACCACCGAGTTCAAACTAGACAATCGGTCCACAACCACCATCGCAAAAGTGGTGTGCGGATTTCTAAACTGCAAAGGTGGTACCGTTTATATCGGAGTAACAGACGAGGGTCAGCCAATCGGAGTGTCCGGCTCTGTTGATGAGCAAGCTCTGGCCCTTGAGCTCAGTGTGAGAACTGAGATTTCGCCTAGGGCTCTCTTTTCGGCTGAGGTGATTAACCTAGATGACAGGCGCCTAATCGCCATTGAGGTGCCAGAAGGTAAGGATAAGCCCTATGTTATCGGTGGCCGCGTTTGGCTACGCACGAAAGATGGCAAACAAATTGCGGCCAGCGGACCGGCTATAAGGGATCTGGTTCTAGCAAGGTCTGAAGAACCAGAGCGATGGGAGCGTCGAGCCTCGCCTTCTATGTCGATAAAAGATCTCGACCATGATGAAGTTCGTACAGCGGTACGCGAGATTGTTGATAGCGGCCGATTTAAGTTTGCTGAGCCTCAGAACGATACCTCTGTACTGAGCGAACTGTCCGCTTATGATTCAAATGGATTTACGAACGCAGGTGATCTTCTCTTTAGTCGCACGCCATTTCGCCGACATCGTCAGTGTCGCGTTCAAATGATACGGTTTGCCGGGGAAAAGTGGGATAGCAAATATCTCGACAATCGCTGGTTTGAAGGATCTTTGGTTAGAATTTGTAATGACCTAGTGTCTGCAATAAGGACAGCAGTTCCAGTTCGCTCGACATTTGAACCAGGTGAATTTCATCGAGTCGACCGATCCAGTTACGATCTCGATGCCATTCGGGAAGGCGTAGTAAATGCCTTTGTTCACCGCGACTATTCGGCATATTCCGGTGGCTTGAGAATCTCGATTTATGATAATCGGATCGAAATCTGGAATAGCGGCCGACTTCCGGATGGCCTCACTCCTGCTGCGCTCCGCTCAGACCACCCATCGATCCTAAATAATCCGGATATCGCTCACGTATTCTATCTGCGTTCGCTGATGGAACGGATAGGCCGAGGTACCGAAAAGATCGTCCGTGCATGTGCTGAGATCGGTGCAACACCGCCGATCTGGAGTGTGAATGATTCGGGCGTGACCTTGACTTTATATGGAGCCGCAAATTCTGATGCTGTTGGCAATACTCCATTCAATGAGCGACAGCAGAAGCTTGTCGAAGCGCTCCAAAAGGGCGATGAAATCACGCCTAAACAGTATAAAGAAAAGTTCGCCATTGACGTTACAGCACGCCAAGCACGTCGGGATTTGGAGGAGCTTGAAAAGCGTAAGGTCCTTCGTCGTTCAGGTAAGGCGCGCGCGATTGTCTATCGGTTTGAATAAACAAGGCGCCGAAGGTGGGCTGGTATAGCGGGTGTCTGTCGCCATTTCTGCCACTTCACGACGCTCGCCCAATTGTCTTGCGTGTAGGTGTTCCGCCCACCTGATGTGGACGAATACGGACATAAGGAGCCATTGGAGAAGAGCGCAACGGACGCTCCACAACTCGCTGTTTTAAATCTATAAATTCGGCCGATCTTCGAAACTTACTTCCGGCGAATGGAGAATCCGGACGAATGTGGACATGGAGCGACGCCGGCCGGGGACGCTGAGAGCCGAGCCAAACGGCTTCCTATATGGATAAATCCCGCCAGAGGCCGAGACCTTACCTGCCAGATCGAGAATCCGGACAAATGCGGACATGGCGTGATACAGGAAGACGGTCATGGGTTGAACCAGTAACCGATTGTTTTAAATGAGCAATTCGTAAAGATCGCCGGAGCATGTCTGTGCCAAGGCGAGAATCCGGACATATGCGGACATGGCGCAAGATCTGGCAAAAATCGGGGGCCGTCCACCTCATCAGGTCACTTTCAAGCACCCAGGATATAGACCCTACGTCAGTGCGAAATGGCATTCTAAGAGGCCCCATGCTGGCCGAAATGCTTGGCAGCTTTCTGAGCATGTCGGATATTTCCAGCTCTAATAGCATCGATCGTCCGGAGCCCGCCGAGTTCTTCAAACCGTAGCAAGAAGAAACTCAGCTGCATCCAGGGACTGTCGATCTCGAGACACTTCATCACTTGGCTGATCGTGACCTGCCACTGAATTATCCCCCAGTGGCGAAAACTCTACCTCAAAATGGTCCAGTTTGACGGCCTCAGATCAGGACCTGCGTTTTCATGGCAAGCTCCGCAAGCACTCGAAAGCCCGCCTTCGCCCGATCATCGTCGAAATTGACGAAGAGATCGTCTGCAAGGAATGGCAGGCAGATGCCCGCATCTACCGACTGCTCGACTGCCGCCAGGCGAAGCGCAAGGAATAGCTGGTGGGTCGTGCCCTCGCTCATGGCGCCGATGTTGACTGCGGAGCGACCGTCAGCCGTGATACCAAGCAGGCGCGGCGGCGTCCCGCGCTCACCCTCACTTTGACAGGTCTCGCCCTTCACCAGCCCGTCGCCATGATGGGACGGCGCCGCTGGGTCTGACGACCTATGGCGCCATCCCACCGCTTCAGTCCCGTATCCTGATGCTTGCCGGCCGTCACACGCCCCACGCTGCCGACGTCGCGTCCGGCATGAACATCGCCACCTTCAACACCGGCGTGGTCATCGGATCTATGCTCGGCGCGGCGACAATCGGCACGTGGGGCCAGGCGGCCGTACTTCTCGCAATCGCGGCGCTGCTTTGGCAAATTGCGCTGCCTTCGATAAACGCCGTCAAGACGGCCCCGCAGAAAACCACGATGCGAGAAGATGGACGGAGGCCATAATGTCTTGGCCAAGTGCGTCCGTCCTGCCGCGTCGACTTCCGATGCCAACATTTGTCCGGGCCGACAACTCCTGGAGCGGAGTTCCTCGCAACCGGGGATTCACCATGTTGCGCTCCGGATATAATCGGTTCGGCCATCGCGGAATTTGCCGAATCATGAGTTGCCCGCCACATAAGGCGCGAAGTCTCTGCGTTTCTCGTCGATTGTGAGAGGACGGCCGATCGCTGGGAAGGCGCGTTGTGGGCAGTGGTCGCGCTCGCAGACCTTGCAGCCGAGGCCGATCGGCGTCGCGGCTTGTGGGTTCGTCAGGTCGAGCCCCTTCGAATAAATGAGCCGGTCAGCGTGCCGCAAGTCACAGCCGAGCGCGACTGCGAACATCTTGTCCGGAACGCCGTAGCCGCCCATGCGGTGGGTGACGTTGCGGGCAACCCACAAATAGGTCCGCCCGTCGGGCATGCGGGCGAGCTGGGTGAGGATGCGTCCGGGCTGAGCGAACGCCTCGTAGACATTCCACAGCGGGCAGGTGCCGCCGACTCGAGAAAAATGGAAATCGGTCGCCGACTGGCGCTTCGAGATGTTCCCCGCGCGATCGACGCGGATGAAGAAGAATGGCACGCCCGAGGCGCCCGGGCGCTGCATCGTGCTGAGGCGATGGCAGACGGTCTCGAAGCCGACGCCAAAGCGGTCCGCCAGCCTGTCAACGTCATAATGCACGGCCTCGGCGGCCTCGAGAAAGATGGCGTAGGGCATCAGCAGCGCGCCGGCGAAATGGTTGGCGAGGCCGACGCGCGTCAGGGCCCGGGCCTCGCCGCTTCCCACCGCGGCGCTTTGCGCTAGGCGCTCGATCGTCCCGCCCATTTCTATGAGGGCGATCTGCACTGCTATCTGGAAGGCGCGCTGCCCGGGCGTGAGCTGCGCGGAAAGCTGAAGGATACGATCGGCCGGCCGGAACAGCCGCTGCGGGACCTTGTCCGCGTCAATCCGGTCCAGGACTACACGGATGTCATGACGGCGGACGAGATAATCCGTCAGGCCCGTCGCGACGTCGCCAACGACAAGCTTGGCCTTTGCGAACAACTCTTCTGCGGCGAGGTCGAGCTCGAGGAAGTGGTTGTGATGGGCGAAGAAGAAGTCACGCACCTGTTCGTAAGGCAGGAGCGGACCAAGGTTCGACGTCTCGCCATCGCCGAGGCCGAGGCCCGCCATCATGGCCTGGCCCTGTTCGGCGACAGCGCGATAGCGGCGATGGAGTGCTACAAGGGATCGCCCGACAGCCGGCATGTTGGCGACGAGGTCGCGGATTTCGCTCGGCGTAACCCGCTCGATTAGAACGGGATCGGCGAGAACATCACGCAGGTCCGCCATCAGCCCGGACTCGTCGTCCTCGGAGAAGAGCTGCACATCGATCTCGAACACGGCGTTGATCTTCAACAGCACCGGCACCGTCAGCGGCCGCTGGTTCTTCTCCAACTGGTTCAAATAGCTCGGCGACAGGTCGAGCGCACGTGCAAGCGCAACCTGGGTCAGCCCTCGCTCTTCGCGCAGGCGCTTCAGTCGGCCGCCCAGGAACGCCTTCTTCATCGTGATCTCTCCATGAAACCCAAGACGAAGGATTCGCAAATATTCGCAATACGACAGCGAATCGTCCGCAAAACTTTGCTTTTTTAGTACTTTCAATGACTTCGAGACTTGCGAATATTGCAAGCATTCGATCGCGACGCAAGCCTAAGGTCGCGCATCTGCAAACACCTACAGCCTTGCCGCCGCAAGGATGCCGGCCTCTCTCGACCAGGAACCGATCACGTGAAGCTTCACATTGTCCGCACCCACACCTCCGCCGAAAACCTGCCGCGCGCGGAACAGCTCGCCTGGAAGATCGCCGAAATGGCGGTCGATCCGGTGCCCGTCGAGGACGAGGTGGTGGAGATGATCGGCAACCGCATCATCGACAATGCGGCAGTCGCCGCGGCCTCGCTGAACCGTGGGCCGGTCACGAGCGCGCGGGCGCAGGCACAACCGCACCGGCTCGCGCCCGGCGCGACGATTGTCGGGCTCCCGCCTAGCCAGCGGGTTTCGCCGGAATGGGCGGCTTGGGCCAACGGCGTCGCCGTCCGCGAGCTCGACTACCACGACACGTTCCTGGCCGCGGACTATTCGCATCCCGGCGATAACATCCCGCCGGTGCTGGCGGTGGCGCAGCATTGCGGGCTGTCGGGTGCGGACCTCGTCCGCGGCTTGGCGGCAGCCTACGAGATTCAGGTCGATCTCGTGAAGGGCATCTGCCTGCACGAGCACAAGATCGATCATATCGCCCATCTCGGACCCTCGGCCGCAGGCGGGATCGGCGCGGCGCTCGGCCTCCCGGCCACGATCGTCTACGAGGCGATCCAGCAGGCGCTGCATGTCACCACCACGACGCGGCAGTCGCGCAAGGGCGCGATCTCGAGCTGGAAGGCCTATGCGCCAGCCTTTGCCGGCAAGATGGCGGTGGAAGCTATCGATCGTGTCATGCGCGGCGAGGGCGCGCCGTCTCCGGCCTGGGAGGGCGAGGACGGCTTCATCGCCGGGATGCTTAGCGGACCGAAGGCCGATTATATCGTGCCGCTGCCGGAGCCGGGCGAGCCGAAGCAAGCGATCCTCGAGACCTATACCAAGGAGCACTCGGCCGAATATCAGAGCCAGGCGCTGATCGACCTCGCTCGCCACCTCGGTCCGAAGATCGGCGACCTGTCGCGGGTGAAGAGCATCGTTATCCATACCAGCCACCACACGCATAACGTGATCGGCAGTGGCGCCAACGATCCACAGAAGATGGATCCGCGGGCGAGCCGCGAAACACTCGATCACTCGATCATGTATATCTTCGCCGTCGCGCTCGAGGATGGGGGTTGGCACCACGAGCGCTCTTACGCACCCGAACGCGCAGCACGGTCCGAAACCGTGGCGCTCTGGCACAAGATCGCGACCTCAGAGGACGCGGAGTGGACGCGGCGCTACCACAGCCGCGATGCCCGCGAAAAGGCGTTCGGCGGCCGCGTCGTCATAACGCTCGATGATGGCCGCGAGATCGTCGACGAGATCGCGGTCGCCGACGCGCATCCGCTCGGCGCGCGGCCGTTCACACGGCCGGATTATGTCGCGAAGTTCCGCATGTTGGCCAACGGCATTGTCGCGGCCGAGGAGCAGGACCGCTTTCTCGGCATGGTTGATCGCCTTGCCGATCTCAGGACAGGCGAATTGCATGGCCTCTCCTTTGTCGTCCCGGACCGGCTGCTCGCTTCGACCACCGGCGGCCTCTTCGACTGGAAGCGGCGTGCAACCGACGCCGCGCTCGGCCCCGTGTTCGCTGTCTAGGGAGGGTAGGATGACGCGCGAAGAACTGGCTCAAGCGAAAAGCGGCGGCAAGAAATCGGTCGCCCTTTCCGGCGTCGTCGCCGGCAATACCGCGCTCTGTTCGGTCGGTCGGGGCGGCAACGACCTGCATTATCGCGGCTATGACATCCTCGACATCGCCGACAGCTGCGAATTCGAGGAGGTGGCGCATCTCCTAGTCCATGGCGGCCTGCCGACCGTCGCCGAGCTTGCCGCCTACAAGGCGAGGTTGAAGGCGATGCGCGGCCTGCCGCCGGCCGTGCGCAGTACGCTCGAACTCCTACCGGCGGCGACGCATCCGATGGATGTGATGCGGAGCGGCGTCTCCGCGCTCGGCTGCGTGCTGCCGGAAAGCCCCGATCACAATCCCGCCGGTGCGCGCGAAGTTGCCGACCGACTGATGGCGAGCCTTGGCTCGATACTGCTCTATTGGCACCACTACGCCCGCAATGGGCGGCGGATCGAAGTCGAGACCGACGACGAGACGATCGCCGGCCATTTCCTGCATCTCCTGTGCGGGACTGCGCCGCGCAACGCGGACCTGCGGGCGATGCATACCTCGCTCATCCTCTATGCCGAGCACGAGTTCAACGCCTCGACCTTCACGGCACGCTCGATCGCCGGTACCGGCGCCGACATATATTCGGCCGTTACCGGCGCCATCGGTGCCCTGCGCGGGCCGAAGCATGGCGGCGCCAACGAGGCCGCCTTCGACATCCAGGCGCGCTATGCCGATGCGGACGAGGCGGAGGCCGATATCCGGCGGCGGCTCGAGGCCAAGGAAGTCATCATCGGCTTCGGCCATCCCGTATATACGGTCTCCGACCCGCGCAACCGCGTCATCAAGGAGGTGGCGCGGCGCCTCAGCCGCGAGGCCGAGCAGGGAAACCGGTTCGAGATTGCCGAGCGGATCGAGGCGGTGATGAGCGAGACCAAGCGGATGTTCGCCAATCTCGACTGGTACAGCGCCGTCTCTTACCATCTGATGGGCGTGCCGCAGGCGATGTTTACACCGCTCTTCGTCATCTCCCGCTCCACGGGCTGGAGCGCGCACGTCATCGAGCAGCGTGCGGACAACAAGATCATCCGCCCCACGGCCAATTATGTCGGGCCGGAAGACCGGCCCTTTCTGCCGATCGAGCAGCGCGGAAGACCCGTCTCGCCCCCCCGCGCCGCCTAAGGAACAACTGATGCCCTATCTCCTCGCTTCCGATCGTCCGTCCGAGCCGGCGGGCCAGCGTCTGCGCGCACTCCTCGCCGCGGGGCGCATCGTGGAAATCCCGGGCGCCCACAATGGCATGGCAGCGCTGCAGGCCAAGGCCGCCGGCTTCGAGGCAGCCTATCTGTCGGGAGCGGCCATGACCGCCTCCATGGGGTTGCCTGACCTCGGCATTATCACTGTCGACGAGGTCGCCTTCTTCATCCGCCAAGTGGCGCGTGCGAGCGGCCTGCCGGTCCTCGTCGACGGCGATACCGGTTACGGCGAAGCGCTCAACGTCATGCACATGGTGCGCACGTTCGAGGACGCCGGCGCCGCCGCAGTGCATATCGAGGACCAGCTGTTGCCGAAGAAATGCGGCCATCTCAACGACAAGAAGCTGGCGGATGCCCACGACATGGCGGCAAAGGTCGCCGCGGCGGCAAAGGCGCGCCGCCACCTCTACCTGATCGCGCGAACGGATGCAGTGGCGAGCGAAGGGCTGGATGCAGCGGTGGATCGCGCCAGGCTCTATGTCGAAGCCGGAGCCGATGCGATTTTTCCAGAGGCATTGACCAGTCCGGAAATGTTCCGGGAATTTGCGCGACGGATGCCGGACATACCGCTCCTTGCTAACATGACCGAATTCGGCCGGTCGCCATTCTTCACCGCTGCAGAGTTCGAAGCCATGGGTTACGCCATGGTAATCTGGCCGGTTTCCTCGCTGCGCGTCGCCAACAAGGCGCAGGAGCAGCTCTACGCCGCCATCCGCAGCGACGGCGGCACGAAGGCGATGCTCGCAGAGATGCAGACACGGGCCGAGCTCTACGCTCTGATCGGCTTGAAGGACTACGAGGAGCTCGACGCCTCGATCGTCGAGACGGTCATTCCGAAAGTCATCGACTAGAGAGGAGCAGACGTCGATCATAGGTCTCGGGCCACCTGTGCGCCGGCTGTCACACTCCCCCAGCGAGCCACTTGTTCGCCGCTCATTACCAATCGCAAAATCGGTTCCCCAGGCTTCGAGCATCATGGTGCGTGAGGCGCGGGATCGGTTCTGCTAGGCATTCAGAAGGCCGGTCAGGACCGGCATTGTCGCCTCGAGATCACGCTGGACTTGTTGTCGCGAAATGCCAGCACTGGCTTTGATGGCCACTGAGTGAAGTGTCGCGATCAACAGACTTGCGAAGCATTGACCTTTCGAAGCCGCGGATTCGCAGGATGGAAAGCTGCTTGCCCAGGCTTCAATGCGTCGTTGCTCCCGCAGGAGGAGGTCTTTGAGAATGGCTTTAGCATCCTCATGTGCATTGGCCTGGTCCGCGAGCACGCAGGCGATGAGACAGCCACGGGCAGGCTTATGACCATAGAAGCAATTGAGAATCGCTCTGACGAAGAACGCCGGCTCCAGGCGTGCACCATCGGCCACGACAGGAAGCGGCAACCTTGCGACATTTTGATAGTAACGCTCTACAGCCTTGAAAAAAAGCGCCCGCTTGTCACCATAGGCAGCGTAAAGACTTGGACGGTTGATGCCCATCGTCTGCGTGAGTTCGCCCAGATCAGCGCCTTCATAGCCGTTCTTCCAAAATACCTCGACAGCGCGATCAAGCACTGCATCGACGTCAAACGCGCGTGGCCTCCCACGCCCTCTCTTCTTTTCGGTCAAGTGCGCCCCGTCTGAACGGAAACTTGTTTCCATACTGTACAGTACACAAAGCCATTGACATCTTCAATTCGCAAATAAATAATGTACCGCGCAATACACAAATAGGAGTGCGGATATGAGCAGCATTGCGGGACGCGCCGCGACTACCCCAGCCAAATATGTTGACGTCGGAAGCGTGCGCTACGCCTATAGGGAGCTTCATCCCGTTGATGCGGTGGACAAGACACCTGTCCTGTTCCTCCATCGCTTCAGAGGCACGCTGGACGACTGGGATCCGGGCTTTGTCGATGCATTGGCGAAGACGCGCCACGTCATTCTGTTCAGCGATCAGGAAGTCGGCACGTCAACTGGGGTGGCAGCAACGAGCGTGGACGAAAAGGCGCGCAATGCCGCTGATTTCACACGAGCACTGGGCCTTTCAACCGTCGATGTACTCGGCTTTTCCATGGGAGGTTTCGTTGCTCAGGCGATTGCGCTCAATGAGCCGACGCTGGTGCGCAAGGTGATCATTGTCGGATCGGCGGGAGGGGGTAATTCCGAAGCGGCGCCGCCGACGGATATCGTGTTCGAGATCGCCCTTCATCCTGAGTACACATTCGAGGACGTTCGATATCTCTTTTTCGCGGAAGGACGCGACGAGGAAACGCAGGCTTATATTGATCGTCGCGCAAGTCGCATTTCCGGGCATGAGCCGCCGGTAACATCGGCGGTCATCGGCAAAATGGTAGCGCTCATCACCGACTTCATGGGCGGAAAGACCGGTCACTATGAGAAACTGAAGGAGCTACGTCAGCCTGTGCTGATCGTTGCGGGTGATAGGGATCCGTTCTTCCCGTTCAAGAATATGTGGATCCTGTATCGCGAGCTGCCGAACGCTCAGCTCCTGGCATATCCCAACGCGGGCCACGGACCACACCAGCAACACCCCGTCGAAGTGGCTGAGAAGATCGAACACTTCCTAGCCACGGCCTGATGGACTCTAGGCGACCGGGACCTCCCCGTCGATGGGTCTCAGCCAGGATACGAACACAGCAATAGGAGGTACCAGTGGCTTTCAAAGCACTTCTGGCAACCAAGTCAGGTGAGCAGATTTCAACGAACGTGGTCGAGATGCATGAGGAAGACCTTATGTCGGGCGACGTCACGGTTGCGGTCGACTACTCAACCGTGAACTACAAGGATGCGCTGGCGACTACCGGTCGCCTCCAAGTTATCCAACAATTTCCGCTGATCCCGGGCATCGATTTCGCCGGTGTTGTCGAAGCGTCGTCCTATCCGAGTATTGAAGTCGGTGATCGGGTCGTCGCCAACAGCTGGGGCCTGAGCCAGACCCATCATGGTGGTTACGCCCAGAAAGCCAGGCTAAGCGGCGACTGGCTCGTCAAGATTCCGGAGTCCTTTTCCACGAAAGACGCCATGGCCATCGGCACTGCGGGCTACACCGCCATGCTGTCCGTACTGGCTCTCGAACACGGTGGTATCACGCCTGATCGTGGGGACATCCTGGTCACGGGCGCCAATGGCGGCGTCGGATCGATCGCGATCGCGCTTCTGTCCCACCTTGGCTACCGTGTGGTTGCTTCGACGGGCCGTATCGAAGAGGCGGATTATTTGCGCAAGCTTGGCGCAGCCGATGTCATCGATCGCCGCACGCTTTTCGGGCCGGGCAAGCCGATCACGAGTGAGCGCTGGGCCGGTGCGGTGGACTCCGTCGGCAGCCATACACTGGCGAATGTGCTGGCGCAGACCCAGTATCGTGGTGTGGTGACGGCCTGCGGCCTCGCTCAGGGCCTCGATCTTCCTGCAACAGTCCTGCCCTTTATCCTACGCAACGTCACGCTCGCTGGCATCGATTCCGTGAACGCGCCGCAAGCGGTGCGGGTCGAAGCTTGGTCGCGTCTGGCACGCGATATCGATCTCAAAAAGCTTGCTCACACGACACAGGTGGTCGATCTGGCCGAGGTGCCAGATGTCGCACGGCGCATCCTCGAAGGAAAGGTTCGGGGCCGCACGGTCGTCGATGTTAACGACTGAAAAAATACAATGGGGAGGAAAGAAAGATGCGACTCAAAAATAAAGTAGCTGTTATCACCGGTGGAGATAGCGGAATTGGGTTGGCCTGCGCGCACCTGTTCCTTGCGGAGGGCGCCAATGTCGCGATTATCAGCAACAATCCAAACGCGCTAAGCACCGCGAAAAATCAGCTTCGCGGCAACGTAATAGCAATCCAAGCAGATGTAACAGTCCCCAAGGCTATGAGTGCTGCGTTCGCAGAGATTGGTCGTCAGTTTGGTCATGTCGATGTCCTATTTTCAGGTGCCGGCATTGCAGCAAATACTCCTTTAGACGGCGCATCCGCAGAAACTGTTGAGCGCCTCCTCTCGATTAATATCGCTGGGAGCTTCTATACCGTACAGGCCGCGCTCCCTCACTTGCGGCCTGGCTCGTCGGTCATTCTCGTTGGCTCAATCATGTCGACGCAGGGATACGCCGGTTTAGGTATCTACGCTGCGAGTAAAGCCGGGATATCAGGAATGTCGCGCTCGCTGGCCTCGGAATTGACGCCTAGAGGTATCCGCGTGAACACGCTGGTTGCGGGCGCTACGCAAACTGCCATGTGGAACAGCCTGGCGCAAACGGAAGACCAGGCACAGGAAGTCAAACTAGGTGTCGCAAGAACTATCCCGATTGGCCGGCTAAACACCGCCGATGAGGTAGCCCAAGCCGCGCTGTTCCTCGCTTCCGATCAATCAAGCACCATCCATGCGGCGGAGCTCGTCATCGATGGCGGCACCACTGGTGCCCCGCACGGCGCACCAGTCTATCTGCGCTAAGTCATCTTATTGCGTGATTTCAAGAGTTCGGACACGTCGCGGGCGAAGCTCTCGTCTATGATCGGCACGCAGCCTCGTCTCCACTGTTTGCATTGGCGGTTGTGTTCCGAAGCCGAATTCCTTGTATCGCAGACCTCCTGGCGCGGAAGCGCGCCAGGAGGTCTAGCCCTGTACATTGCAAACACCAAAAAATGAAGGCATCGGAAAAGCAACTCAAGAATAGAAATAAAAATTGCTCGTAGCCTTCGCGTGAAGAGTCGCTGTTATCAGCAACAGCTCTAATGCGCTAGATACTGCAAAAAGCAGTTCGGCGACGTTCTCAGAGGCATCCAGAGATGACCCTGATGATCGACGCGTACAGGTTACACAGGGGAGGCTCATGAAGGACACTATCAGCGGTACGGAGCATGCACACGACGTTGGAAAGGCGCCAGCCAGGGAATTCGACTTCGATTGGGTGATCGTCGGGTCGGGCTTCGGAGGCAGCGTTGCCGCACTGCGACTGGCGGAGAAGGGCTACCGTGTCGCGGTGATTGAACGGGGTCGGCGCTATGAGGACGGCGAATTGCCCACGTCAGCATCGGACACGAAGCGCTACATCTGGGCACCGGCACGAGGGCTATACGGCATCATGCGCGCGCTCGTGTTCCGCCACGTATTCACTCTCGCGCAGACTGGCGTCGGGGGTGGGAGCCTTATGTACGGAGGCGTACTGTTCCGCGCCCAGGCAGGCTTCTACAACGACCCTCAATGGCGCGACCTTGCACCGTGGGAAGAGGTTCTCGCGCCCTGTTACGCCGAGGCTGAGCGGATGCTGGGAGTGGGCGAGCCACCGTGGGAATCGGTTACGATGGGACTAACCAAGCAGGTCGCGGAACACTTCGGCGCCGCGGACACCTTCGCCCGCTCCCCCACCGGCGTGTTCTTCGGCGAGCCTGGCAAAACCGTCGACGATCCCTACTTCGGAGGTGAGGGACCTTCGCGCACCGGCTGCACGCGCTGCGGCGAGTGCATGGTGGGGTGCCGCATTGGGGCGGCGAACAGGCTGACCAAGAACTATCTCTGGTTCGCCGAAAAGAGGAGCGCCCGCATCGTTGCCGAACAAGAGGTCGTAGACGTGGCGCCGCTCGGGGCGGCCGACGGGAGTGACGGCTACCGAATTGTGACCGAGCGGCGAAGCGGTGGTACCCGCTGCGTGTGCTCGCAGTACACGACCCGCGGCGTGGTGTTCGCCGGCGGAGCCGCCGGCACGAACGAGCTCCTAGCCCAGTGCAAGCATCGCGGCTCGTTGCCTCGGATCAGCGACCGGCTGGGCCACCTCGTCCGGACCAACAGCGAGGTCATCGTCGGGGTGCTGCTGCCCGAAGACCGGGAGACCTGGCGCGATGTCACGGTGAGCAGCCGGATGGTGCTTGACCAGGACACGCAGATCGAGTTCCTGACCCTCGGCCCCAGCGCCGACGTCCACCGGAAGATGTGGACCGTGCTGACCGGAAAGGGCACCCGGCCGGTACGCCTGATCAAGTGGTTAGGCACTGTTCTTCGGAACCCCGGCAAATGGCTCGCGACGCTTAGAGCGAAGGGATGGAGTGCGCGAACTCTGCAGGTGCTGGTGATGCAACCCCGTGACAACGCGATCCGACTTCGGGCGATGAAGCGCCGATTCCGCGGCGGGTACCGACTGGTCAGCGAGGTCGATCGGTCGCGCCCCGCGCCGACCTATCTCGAGGTCGGCCACAAGGTCGCGAAGTGGCTTGCCGATCGCACAGGCGGCGTCGCTCAGAGTACCCTCTTTGAGGCCTTCTTCAACACCCCATACACGGGGCACTTGCTCGGCGGAGCCGTGATTGGATCCGATGCGAGCACCGGGGTCGTCGATGTGAACCTGCGCGTGTTCGGCTACCAGAACATGATAATCTGCGACGCCGCCGCCCTACCGGCGAACCCCGGCGTGAATCCTGTTCTGACCATCACAGCCCTCGCGGAGCACGCGATGGAACAGGTCCAATCTGTTGATTATGGGATGGCCCGCCCTTCCGAGGACATCGATTATGATGTCCATGTTGTGAAGGATGAGGAGCCAACTGGAAGGAGATGCGAGGATGATCACTTATAGAGAGTTCTATCGGCGTTCAATTGAGGACCCAGACTCTTTCTGGGCAGAGCAAACCTCATTGATCGATTGGAAAAAGCCGTTCGACAGAGTTCGCGATTATGAGTCGCCACCGTTCGCGCGCTGGTTCGTAGGCGGAGTGACCAATCTCTGCCACAACGCGGTTGATCGGCACTTGGCCAATCGGGCGGACCAAGCAGCACTGATCTGGGTCTCCAGCGAGACGGGGCAGGAGGAGACTTACACCTTTGGTGACCTGTACGCCGAAGTGCAGACAATGGCTGCGATTATCTTGTCGCTAGGTGTGAAAAAGGGCGACCGGGTGTTGATCTACATGCCTATGATTCCGCAGGCTGTGTTCGCGATGTTGGCCTGCGCCCGGATCGGCGCTGTCCACTCGGTTGTGTTCGGTGGATTTGCCAGTTCGAGCTTGGCCAGTCGCATCGAGGACGCCAAGCCCACACTGATCATCAGCGCAGATGCTGGATGTCGTGCAGGCAGGGTCATTCCATACAAGCCATTGCTTGACGATGCCCTTGAACTCGTGTCGGCAAAGCCTGCCAGAGTTCTCATTGTCGAGCGGGGGCTCACACCGGCTCCTATGCGTGCGCGAAGAGACGAGTCTTACGCGTCCTTGAGGCAGGAATTTCTTGGCGCGACAGTCCCTTGCGAATGGCTGGAGTCCAGTGCCCCAAGTTACACATTGTACACCAGCGGCACAACGGGCGCACCGAAGGCCGTTCAACGGGACACTGGCGGATACGCCGTCGCGCTCGCCGCCAGCATGAAGTACATTTTTTGCGGCTCCCCTGGCGAAACATTCTTCACAACGAGCGATATCGGTTGGGTCGTCGGCCACAGCTATATCGTTTATGGCCCCCTTATTGCGGGCATGGCAACCTTGCTCTACGAGGGGCTGCCGACAAGGCCCGATCCTGGCATCTGGTGGAGGCTTGTCGAGAAGTACAAGGTGACGACTATGTTTAGCTCACCGACAGCCATCCGCGTGATGAAGCTGCATGAAAATGAGCCGGTCTTTGAAGCGGACCTTTCCAGCTTGCGAAGCTTATATTTGGCTGGCGAACCTCTCGATGCGCCGACAGGAAAATGGATAAATGACGCATTGCGTAAGCCGATTATCGATAACTATTGGCAGACCGAGTCTGGATGGCCTATCCTTGCGCTCGCAAATGGCGTTGAGATCGCGGAAAGTAAATTCGGTTCGCCCGGAGTGCCAATGTACGGGTTTGCCGTACGCTTGATTGACGAGGAGACCGGTGAGGAAGTGACGGTCCCAAATCGAAAGGGTATCCTCGTCATCGATGGACCGCTTCCCCCCGGATGCATTCAAACTATTGCGGACGACGATGAACGCTTTGTGACAACCTATTGGTCCAAGATTCGTGGTCGGTACGCCTATTCAACGTTCGATTGGGGCGTCCGCGACGAAGATGGCTATTACTTCGTTCTCGGGCGCACCGATGATGTCATAAACGTGGCAGGCCATCGGCTCGGCACACGAGAGATAGAAGAGGCCGTTTCTGGCCACCCGAATGTCGCGGAGGTAGCCGTTGTCGGAGTAGCCGACTCCTTGAAAGGGCAGGTCGCTGTTGCATTCGCAACCGTGAAGGACCGAAGCGCCGTCGCTACCAACGAACGCGCGTCCGCACAGAAACACGAGATTTCGAGACGTGTCGAGCTTCACCTCGGTGCCATAGCGCGCCCGGCTCACGTTCTTTTCGTTCCAGCTCTGCCAAAGACGCGATCAGGCAAGTTATTGCGCCGAACGATTCAGGCAATCTGGGAGGGCCGTGAACCTGGAAACATCACGACCATCGAAGACCCATCGGTACTGCAGGCAATTGTGGAGGCTGTCATTGCAACCAAAGGCCCCCAACGGCAATAGCGCCTACAAGCAATATTTTTGCAGTTTCGTCCGCCGGGTCGGTTACTATCGTGTCGCAGCGACAATCAGGTCGCTGTCAAGGCCTGGATCTGTTTACTCAGGTTGGGGACGTCCTGGGGACCCGCCCCCGTCTGCTGAGCGGGGTGGCTGGGGTGCCTATCGCCTGTTCACAAAGTGTGCGGCCATGCGGCGTCAACGCGATGAGGACGCGCCGTTCGTCATTGACATCGCGTGGTGATGAAGCCGACCTGCTCCATGCGCTTGAGTAGTGGGCTGAGCGTGCCGATGTCGAGATGCAAGATTGCGAAGGCGACCGCCAAGGGTTTTGGCGAGATCGCGAAGCGCTACGCAGGTCACGATGCCATCGCTGCCATCGAACTCTATATCTCGCGCGAGCACCGGGATGTTCGCGGCCAAGGTGGCCCGGCCGCGGCACTGAGTTGCGAGGCTGCACGACAGCCGAATGAAACGAAGTCGGTTTTTGCCGCAGGAATCGAGAACCTCCTGCGCGCGCTTGAGGACGACATGGCACGAAATCACGCCCCCGGCGCCGGCACGCGCGCGCAAGCCATCAGCGTCCTCGCTCAGGCCGTCGGAGCCATCGTCCTGTCGAGGGTTTGCCCGGACAACTCTCCATTGGCCGACGAAATACTCGACGCCTGCCGTGCCGATTGCCGCGACGCCATCGCAAATCCGGTGAGGTCGCTGCGGGTTCTAGTCTGCGACCGTGATGATGACCTTACCCTTCGCGCGCCCGGTCTCGACATAGGCCAGCGCATCCCCAGTCTTCTCAAATGGGAACACCGTGTCGACGACCGGTCGGATCACGCCGGATTCGATCAGGGACGCAATCTCGCTCAACTGCCGCCCCTGCGCGCGCATGAACAGGAATGAATAGCGTACACCGAGGTTCTTTGCCTTTTTCCGGACCCCTCGGCTCAGCAGGCGCAGTACCAGTTTCAGAAACAGGTTCAGACCGAGTGCCTTGGCGAAAGCGGGATCGGGCGGACCGGAAATAGAAATGAGCTGGCCGCCGGGCCTCAGCACACGCAGAGATTTCTCGAGCGTCTTTCGATCCTGACTATTCAGCACAAGATCGTAGCCCGACAGGACCTTCTCGAAATCCTGCGCCTTGTAGTCGATAACCACATCCGCCCCGAGACCTTTGACCAGTTCGGCATTCTTCGCGCTCGTCGTCGTCGCAACTGCAGCGCCGAGATGCTTGGCGAGCTGGATGGCAAATGTCCCGACACCGCCGGAGCCGGCCTGAATGAAGACCTTCTGGCCGCGCTTCACCTTGCCTACCTCAACCAAAGCCTGCCACGCGGTCAGCCCCACCAGCGGGATGGACGCCGCTTCCACCATGTTAAGGTTTTTGGGCTTCAGCGCGACGTCGGCTTCATTGACGCCAATGAATTCGGCGAATGTGCCGACCCGATGATCGCGCGGGCGCGCATAGACCTCGTCGCCCACCTTGAACCGCCTGACCTTGGGTCCGGTCTTGACAACCGTTCCGGCGACGTCGTGCCCCAGGACGAAGGGTGGACGATAGGGGAGGATAAGCTTGAACTCTCCATCGCGGACTTTGGAATCCAGGAGGTTCACAGCCGTGGCGTGGACCCGGACCAAGACGTCATTGTCCTGCAATTCCGGTTCTGGAACGTTGGCCAGGCGTAGAGCGCCCTTCTTTTTGTATTTATCAACGAGGAATGCCTTCATGGGCTTTCTCCAATCTCAAGTCAGCGGCGTCACGCGCCAAGGAAGGAAAGAGCCTTCGGCACGAAATCGGCGTGGTACTGGAAGATCCCGCCATGCCCGGCGTCTTTGTAGATCACCAGCTCCGCCCCGGGGACGCGTCGAGCCATATCGGTGCTGTTCATGGTAGGGACCATGATATCGTGGTCGCCATTCGCGATCAGGACCGGGATCTTGATCCTGCCGAGATCCTGAGGCGCCTGTCGGCCCCAGGCTTTGATTGCTTTGAGCTGCCGCAGGAAAGCACCGGGAGTGGGCCCCTTGTCCCTGCCCGCCTTGCGTTCCCTCAGCCGGTTCAGAAAGGCTTTCGCGGCTCGGCGACCATTGGCTGTGGATGTGAAAAACAGATAGAATTTTGGGTCGCGAAACGTCAGCATGCCTTTGATGATAAGCGGCCAGGACACCGCTCCCACTTTCTCGATACCTTTGCCGCCCGCCGGACCGGTGCCGGTCAGGATGAGATTCCGCACGAGACCGGGGGCCTTCAGCGCGATATCTTGCGCCACAAATCCACCCAGGGAAAAACCGAGCAGATCGACCTTCTCGAAACCAAGCGCCCCGATCAGGGCAATCATGTCGCGCGCCATTTCGTCGACGGTCACAGGCGCCTTTCCGCCCGACGAACCGATACCCCGGTAGCTGGTCGCGATCACGCGATGCTTGCTGGCGAGGCCATCCACGATCCGTGGATCGAAATTATCCAGTACCGCGCCCCAATGGTTGAGGAGAATGAGCGGCACGCCGTCCCGGGGGCCCAGGTCTCGGTAGGCAAAAGCAGTGCCCAGGACCCTGATGGAGAGATTGGGCGCCTCGATGTAGCAGGCACCTGATCCGCGGTTGCTGAGAGGACTTGTCATTGTTTGCTCCATTGTCCGGCTAGGACCGGAAATCTTGAGATGGGAGGGCATCAGGTCAGAGGGTTTCTCCCTGCCTGCGCACCTTCGCGCGGTTCGCGTTGTAGGCGGCGAGCGGCGTATCAGATGGGACAGGGCTGCTCTCAAACGACGTCCGCGAAGCAGCGGGCTCGATGACCGCGACGCGCACACCGAATTCACGCACCTCATGATCGAGAGATTCCGAATAGTCCTCGAGCGCATGCTTTGTCGTTGAATAGTAGGTGCTATAGGGCGCCGGAATGAACCCTAGCCCGGAACCAACATTGAGAATGCGTCCACTACCCTGCCCTCGCATGATCGGCAGGACCGCATTGGTCACCTGGACGACGCCGTGAAAATTGGTCTCGAACAGCAAGCGGACTTGCGCGATCGAGCTTTCTTCGCCCGCGCCCGTGACCCCGAACCCGGCATCATTGACGAGCAAATCGATATGGCCGAGTTCCGCCTGCGCCAGGGAGACAGCCGCCGCGACTGACTCATTGGATGTGACATCGCGCGCAATCATCCGAATGCTGTCACGCACCTCGTCAGGCCTGGCGTTGCGCTTCGTGCCGATCACGCGGTAGCCTGCATTCACCAGCGCAGAAGCTGCCGCCTTGCCGATGCCGCTCGACGCCCTGGCGAGAAACTTCGTTTTCTGGTGCGCCTTCGCCCCAATCATCGCCATCGTCCTTACCTCTTCCAAATGAACCGCCAACCGTCTCCGCAGAAGGAAGCCAGTTTCGGTCATTCGATTTTTTGATGACAAATATCATCATAGATGATAAATGATGTTCGTCATCAATATTGTCAACCGAGATTTTTGCTGGATCGAGCCAGGCGCGGTCTTCCCAACGCTGAGAGGTAGAACCCAGATCGTTTCTGTTACGAACGGAGTAAGTAAATATGAGGGTGTCGCGAGAAAAGGCGCGGGAGAACCTCGAGCTGGTCATCGAAACAGCCGCTCGTCTCCTGCGTGAACGTGGACTAGAGGGAATCGGCGTTGTCGACATCATGAAGGCAGCGGGGCTTACGCATGGCGGCTTTTATCGGAACTTCACGTCAAAGGATGATCTGGCAACGCAGGCCAGCGGGCGCGCCGCGTCAAGCATGAAGGCCACGATGATTGCCGGACTGGCCCAATCACCTGATGAACCATTCCGCGCACTTGTCGAATGCTATGTGTCGCAGGGTCATCGCGAAAATCCAGGCGCAGGTTGCATTCTGCCGGCGCTGGCCGCCGACGCCGCACGGCGCGACAATCCTGCTCTACGGGCGCTCTTCACCGCTGTTATTCAGGACTATCTCGATCAGTTGGCCAAATTGGCTTCCGCAATGCCCGAGGCATTACGCGAGAGGCATCCCAGCGCCATCCTTTCGGAGATGGTTGGGGCGGTCATCTTGTCCAGAGTGGTGGTGGATGACGAAATGGCCGATCTGCTGATGGGCGCCGTGGTAACTGATATTGTCGGAGCACCCGGGCGCACTGCTGCATAAATAGTGCTGAACCCTTATCATTGCGATATTGTGGGATCTCACTCTACGGCTTCACTCGACCTATACGTTCTGGCTGTCAATTCGCTTCCAACCGTGACCCCTGTTTTGCTTCCAATCACGACCCTTCTTAGGTGATGGATTGGGCTTATCCACGTAGTGCAAAGCAGGGGCCCGCGGCCGACGCCGCGCGGCCCTTCGCGCTGGCGGTGGCGGCCGTGGGAAGTTGCTGTGCACCCAGGTGGGTAAGCCCGGGTGGGGATCTGGCCAGCCGTTCGCCCAAAGTGTGGAATCGAAGGCCCTGATGTGGCACGAATCCCCAGATTCGCACTACATCTGGGTTTTCGTTTTGCCGGAAATATTTTTCCGGAAAAGTTCGCTGTCACTTGTCGAAACGACATGCGAAAGTGCCACCAGTGCTAGGCGTTTTACGCCGCTCGTGGGCTGATATCCCGCTCAATCGTGGCGCCAAGCTCAGCCTTAGCTTTGGTCAAGTCGTACATAGCTTGCAGGTTCATCCAGAATTCCGGCGTGGTGCCGAAGAACCGTCCGAGCCGCAAAGCGGTGTCACCTGTGACCGAGCGCTCGCCCTTGACGATGGCACCGATCCGGTTGGACGGCACGCGAAGCTACAAAGCAAGTGCATTAACCGACATTTCGAGCGGCTTCAGGAACTCTTCGGCCAGGACTTCGCCTGGATGGGTGGTGATGCGGTTCGGTGTCATGGCCGCCCTACTTGGCGTCAATGCTAAGCGACGATCTCAATATTCGCAGGACCGGTCTCAGTCCATACGAAGCAGATGCGGAATTGCTCGTTGACGCGGATGCAATACTCGCCCTTACGGTCGCCCTTTAAAGCTTCCAGACGATTGCCAGGTGGCGGGCGTAGGTCACCGAGCACAATGACTGCATTCAGCATATCGAGCTTACGCAGCGCCACCCTTGGGAACTGGGCAAATGGTTTTGACTTTCCAGACAGCCATAGCCTCTTGGTGTCACTGCACTCAACGCTCTGTATCATATGAAATACATATTACGTGATACATACTATGTTAATCGTAAAATTAATCACCTGTCAGTAATCTCAGCTTTCGACCTCCGTGTTGCTGGTAAGCCGATAGCCACCCGATTCCACATTTGGGCGAACGCCTAGGTGGCATGGCCCCGTCGTCTTTAGACATCTTTACTTCGCGCTAAAGCCTCTCCCTCCGATCATCCGCACTTGTCGCGCTTCCAATATTCACACCCACAATATGATGTTATGCATCATTATAGCTTGACTCTTTTGATGACGGTCGTCATTTTAACGGCCGTCAGCACAAGGAGCAGATAATGGCAGACACTCACCTCACCGCACCGACGCGTTTCGTCGAGGTCGAGGGCGACCGCTTCGCCTATCGTCGCTGGGGCAACGCGAATTCCGGGCAGCCGCCGCTGCTGTTCTTCCAACACTTTCGCGGCGGTCTGGACCATTGGGATCCGGTGATTACTGATGGGCTTGCGGCGGGGCGCGAGGTGATCCTGTACAATTATCGGGGCTGCGCATCGTCGACGGGTACGCCGCATAACCGGATTGAGGACATGGCCGACGACGCCGCGAAAGTGATACGCGTGCTCGGCCTCGCGAAAATCGATGTCCTTGGCTTCTCGATCGGGGGCTTTGTAGCGCAGGACTTCACGCGTCGTCATTCCGATCTGGTTCGCAAGCTGCTGCTGCTTGGGACTCAACCACGCGGTGGCGATCAGGCCCCCGATCCCAGGGTCCTCGAAGTGGGGACGCGACCGGAGTCCACCGTGGACGATTTTCTGTTTCTGTTCTTCGGCCCCTCAGATGCTGCGAGACAAGCCGGTCGCGAGTTCCTGGAACGCCGCTTCCAACGCAAGGATCAGGATCCACCGAGTTCACCTGAACTCATGCAGGCCCAGATCGAGGCGAACATCGCTTATCTGGCACCGATTGATCCAGAAAAGCCGTTTGCCCATTTGGCGGAGATCACCCAGCCGACGTTCGTCCTCAACGGGGTGAAGGATGTCATGGTCGCCACGCTCAATTCCTGGCACCTGGTGCAGAACATCCCTGACGCCCAGCTGATCGTGTACCCGGACGCCGGCCACGCCTCACAGTTCCAGTATCCCAAGCGATTTGTGAAGCACGCGATCCAGTTCCTGGAAGAATAGTTCACTGCGCGCACTCGCGCCAACGATCATCCATCAACACGGAAGAAAGAAAACATGGCCAACAAGACCTTGTTCGAGCCTTTCTCGCTCGGCTCCCTAAAGCTCTCCAACCGCATCGTCCTGGCACCGTTGACGCGCAACCGCGCCGGCGCCGGGTTCGTTCCCGGCGAGTTCGCCGCGACCTATTACAGCCAGCGCGCGTCGGCCGGCCTGCTGATCACCGAGGCCACACAGATCTCGCAGCAGGGCCAAGGCTACCAGGACACGCCCGGCATCTATACCCAGGCGCAGATCGACGGCTGGCGCAAGGTGGCCGACGCCGTCCATGCCAAGGGCAGCAAGATATTCCTCCAGTTGTGGCATGTCGGGCGCATCTCGCACGTGTCGCTGCAGAAGGACGGCGCCGCGCCGGTCGCGCCCTCGGCCATCCGCGCCGAGACCAAGACCTTCGTCAACAACGGCTTCGCCGACGTCTCCGAGCCTCGTGCATTGGAGCTCAATGAGTTGCCGGGCATCGTCAATGACTTCCGCCAGGGGGCAGCCAACGCTATCGCAGCCGGCTTCGACGGCGTGGAGATTCACGGTGCCAACGGCTACCTGCTGGACCAGTTCCTCAAGGACGGCGCCAACGTCCGCACCGATGCCTACGGCGGTTCCGTCGAGAATCGCGCGCGGCTAGTGCTGGAAGTGGCGGCGGCCGTAGTGAAGGAGGTCGGCGCCGATCGCACCGGCATCCGCATCTCTCCGGTTGGGCCCGTCAACGGCATCTCGGGGAGCAATCCGCAGCCGCAGTTCGACTACCTCGTAGACAAGCTCGATGCGCTGGGCTTGGTCTACCTTCATGTCGTCGAGGGCGCTCCAGGTGGTCCGCGCGATTTCGCGCCGTTCGATTACGACTCCCTGCGCCGGCGCTTCAAGCGCACCTACATCGCCAACAACGGCTACAATCTGGAGCTCGCCACCTCGCGGCTCAACGAGGGCAAGGCGGACCTGTTCGCCTTCGGGCACACGTTCATCGCGAACCCCGACCTGGTGGAACGGCTGAAAGCCGGGGCGCCGCTGGCCGAACTCAATCCGGCCACACTCTACGGCGGTGGCGCCGCAGGCTACATCGACTACCCGACCCTGGCCGGAGCCGGCGCCAAGTAGGACTGGCAGGGCCGCGCATATGCGCGGCCCTCGTCGTCACTCTGCGCCTTGCCGCTGGAATTTCCCCATGATCGAGAGAGCGCCTTTATGACCATCCATTCCACCGTCCTCATCACAGGCGCCGGCTCCGGCATCGCGGCAACCTACGCAGACCGCTTCGCATGCCGCGGTCATGATCTCGTACTCGTCGATATCAACGAAGAACACCTGAAGACCCACTCAGATCGCCTGCGCCAGGAACACGGTATTTCAGTCGATACCATCCGGGCTGATCTTACCCAACCCAGCGACCTGACCGTGGTCGAGGCGCGTCTGCGTGAGGACGACACGATCGGCACCCTCATCAACTGCGCAGGAATACTCCAGAAAGGCAGTTTCATCGAGCAGACGGCCGACAGCATCACTCGGCTCGTTTCGCTCAACGGACTGGCGTATATCCGGCTCGCCAATGCGATAGCCCCGCGGCTAGTGCAGGCCGGCGCAGGCGGGATCATTAACATCTGCTCGGTGGTGGGTCTGGCGCCGGAAGTCAATCAGACGGTCTACGGCGCAACCAAAGCCTTCGTGTTGTTCTTCTCGGAGGGACTGAATCTGGAACTCTCGCCCAGCGGGGTTCGGGTACAGGCGGTGCTTCCGGCGGAAACCCACACGGCAATGTACGACGATGCGGGCATCGATCCCGCTCTGCTGCATCATGCAATGGACGTGGGTGAGCTTGTCGATGCCGCTCTGGTCGGTTTCGATCGCGGCGAGCATGTGACCATCCCGCCACTACACGACGCCGCACGCTGGGACGCCTTTGACGTTGCGCGGCAAGGCCTGCTGGCGGACTTGAGGACGGAGCACGCGGCAGAGCGCTATCGGACCTCGTCCTAAACTATCCGTACTCGCATCCGTTCACTCAGGCTCGTCAAAGTGAGCGGCACGTATTTGTTCGACCCTTTAATACGCAGCAACCAATAGACAAAATAAGAGCATGGATATGGGGAGCATTGCAGAACGCGCAGCGACTACGCCGACCAGGTATGTAGAGGTCGCTACCGCTCGCTATGCATACAGGGCGCTTGGGCCGGCCGACCCTGTGGACGCGACACCTGTCCTGTTCCTCTATCGCTTCAGAGGTACACTGGATGGCTGGGATCCGGGCTTTGTCGACGCATTGGCCGAGACCCGCCATGTCATTCTGTTCAGTGATCAGGCAGTCGGCTCATCAACGGGAATGGCGGCGACGAGTGTGGACGAAAAGGCGCGCAACGCCGCCGATTTCGCAAAGGCACCTGGCTTTTCAACTATCGATGTGCTCGGCTTTTCCATGGGAGGATTCGTTGCCCAAGCGATTACGCTCAATGAGTCGACGCTCGTCCGCAAGGTAATCATCGTCGGCGCGGCCGGAGGTGGCAACCCGGAAGCGGCACCGCCGACAGACATTGTGTTCGAGATCGCCCTTCATCCTGAGTACACGTTCGAGGACGTCCGGTATCTGTTTTTCGCAGAAGGGCGCGACGAGGAAACGCAGGCCTATCTCGATCGTCGCGCAACCCGGACTTCCGGCCAAGGGCTTCCGGTAACGCCCGATGTCATCGGCAAGATGGTGGCGCTGATCAGCGATTTTATGGGTAGGAAAACTGCCCATTACGAGAAGCCGAAGAATCTTCGCCAGCCGACGTTGATCGTTTCCGGCGACAGGGATCCTTTTTCCCGTTCAAGAACATCTGGATACTGTATCGCGAACTGCCCGACGCACAGTTGTTGGTCTATCCCAACTCGGGCCATGGGCCGCATCAGCAGCATCCCGGCGAGGTGGTGGGAAAAATCGAATGTTTCCTGGCTACAACCTGATCCTTTTACACGCTGCCGAGAAACACAAGCGCGCCGATTTCGGCGGCTTGGTGTGTGAGTTTTCAGTCGCGACCCGGCCATTTGCAGCGCTTCTCATGCGGTTTGGACAATAATTCCGGGACTGTTCCGTGCGCCGGTCCACCATTCGACACGCAGGACGGTGGGTTCGGGCGATCCACAACACACGCTTCGGGGCTCTGATGGTCGACAATCTCATTCATCAATCGGCAAACGACACCGGAAGGAGACGTCAGATGACGACGGCAGTTGCTACCAGCAGCGCTTCAACGGCAATTGCCGCCGAAGGCGAGGCAAGCCTCAGCACCGAAGGTTTTCGGGCCATCGACCGGATGAGCGATGCCCTCGTCGCGCAGTTGACGAGCGGCCTCTCGCCGGCCGCCCTTGCGCTCGCCTTTCTCGATTGGTCGTTCCACCTGGCATCTGCGCCCGGCAAGCGGGCGGAACTCACCGTCAAAGCTGTGCGCAAAGCGACGAGACTTGGAGTCCACCTTCTGTCGTCGGCCACAGACGGTGCCGCGCCCTGCCTCGAACCCTTGCCGGGAGACTATCGCTTTACGGCTCCGGAATGGCGGAAGCCCCCTTACAGCATCTGGGCCCAGGCATTCCTGCTTAGCCAGCAATGGTGGCACAATGTCACCCATGAGGTTCCTGGCGTCGCACCCCATCATGAGCATGTCTTGTCCTTCGTGGCCCGCCAGTTGCTCGATGTGTTCTCGCCCTCGAACCACCCGTTCACCAACCCGGAAGTGATCGCGAAAACCATCGAGACCGGCGGCGCGAACTTCATTCAGGGCTGGCGCAACTTTGTCGAGGACGCCACCCGCCTCGCCACCGGTCAGCCAGCGGTCGGCACCGACGGCTTCACGCCGGGCGTAACGGTCGCAGCCACGCCGGGCAAGGTCGTCTACCGCAACCATCTGATCGAACTGATTCAATATTCTCCAACGACCGAAACGGTGCTGGCCGAGCCCATGCTGATCGTGCCGGCTTGGATCATGAAATACTACATCCTCGATCTTTCGAGGCAGAACTCGCTGGTCCGCTATCTGGTCGAGCACGGCCACACCGTTTTCTGCATCTCCTGGCGCAATCCGGACTCAGCCGACCGCGACCTCACCATGGACGAGTACCGGAGCCTGGGCATCATGGCCGCGCTCGATGTGGTGGGCGCTATTGTCCCCGACCGCAAGATACATGCGACCGGCTACTGCATCGGGGGGACGCTGCTGGCCATCGCCGCCGCCGCAATGGGCCGCGCCGGCGATGACCGGCTCGCCTCGGCAACCCTACTCGCCGCCCAAATCGACTTCACCGAGCCCGGCGAGCTCGCGCTCTTCATCGATCACAGTGAGATGAATTTTCTCGACAGCGTGATGTGGAACCGGGGCTATCTCTCGGCCGACCAGATGGCAGGCGCCTTCCAACTGCTGCGCAGCAACGATCTCATCTGGTCGCGCAATGTGCGTGAATATCTCATGGGCGAGCGCACGCCACTGATCGACTTGATGGCGTGGAACGCGGATTCCACGCGCATGCCTTATCGGATGCATTCCCAATACCTGCACCGACTATATCTCGACAACGAGCTGGCGGCAGGCCGTTTCATGGTCGATGGTCGGCCTGCGGCGCCTCAGAATATCCGCGTCCCCATGTTCGTCGTCAGCACAGAACGCGACCACGTCGCCCCGTGGCGCTCCGTCTACAAGGTTCACCAACTTACCGATACCGATGTCACGTTCGTTCTGACGAGTGGCGGCCACAATGCCGGCATTGTCAGCGAGCCAGGCCATCCTGGACGACGTTTCCGAGTTGCCACCAAGCACACTGCGGATCTTCATCTCAGCCCGGACGAATGGCTGTTATCCGCCGAGCAGAAGCAGGGCTCCTGGTGGATTGAATGGACGCATTGGCTCGGCGCGCACTCATCGCCGCAACTGGTCCCGGCTCCTGCTGTAGGCATACCCGAGAAAAACCATCCGACGATGGAAGACGCGCCGGGCACGTATGTCTTCCAGCGGTGAGGCCGCAATGATATTCAGCTTTGTCACCACCTCCTGAACGTGGCCGCCATCGTTTCCGCCACTAAATCCTCGTTCCTCCCAGCCTGAGCGCTTTGCCGATGACAGTGCCATCGCGACGGCGGTGATGATCGGCGAGAGCAGCACCCCGAAGACGGGATAGAGCACGACCGCCGCGACCGGCACGCCGGCGGCGTTGTAGATGAAGGCGAAGACAAAGTTCTGGCGGATGTTGCGCATCGTCGCCTCGGACAGGCGGCGCGCCTTGACGATCCCCAACAGGTCACCCCTAAGCAGCGTCACATCGGCGCTCTCAATGGTGGCGTCGGTTCCTAAGCCCATAGCGATCCCGACATCGGCGACCGCAAGCGCCGGCGCGTCGTTGACGCCGTCGCTGGCCATCGCCACCACCCGGCCCTCGGATTTGAGGCGGCCGACGACCGCGCCCTTCTGGTCGGGCGGCACGTCCGCCTCGACCTCGTCGATGCCGAGCCTGCGGGCCACCGCCTCGGCCGTTGTGTGGTTGTCGCCGGTCAGCATGACGATGCGAATGCCATCGGCATGCAGCGCCTTCAGCGCCTCGGGTATCGTCGCCTTGCCCGGATCGACGATGGCGAAGATGCCGGCCGCCTTATCCGTGCCCCCTATGTAGATCGCCGTCGCGCCATCATGGCGCAGCGCATTGGCGCGTTGGGACAGCGGAGTGGTGTCGATGCCGTTCTCCTTGAGGAAGGTGCATTGCCGAGCACGATCCGCTGGCCCTCGACTGTGCCGAGCACGCCCGTGCCGGTCGGAGAATCGAAGTCCGACACCTGCGGGACAGCGATGCCCTTGCGGTCGGCGGCGGCTATGGCGAGCGGCAGAGGATGCTCGGAAGCCTTTTCCACCCCGGCCGCAAGCCGAAGGATATCGTCTTGCGCAAAGTCGGTCGCCGCGACGATTTCGGTCACGACGGGCTTGCCTTTGGTAAGCGTGCATGTTTGTCGACGACGAGCAAGTCGGCCTTCTCCAGACGCTCCAGTGCTTCAGCGTTCTTGATCAGTACGCCGAGTCCCGCGCCCTTACCGACGCCGACCATGATCGACATCGGCGTGGCAAGACCGAGGCGCAGGGGCAGGCGATGATCAGCACCGAAAGCGGCGCGTCATGTCCTTGAATTCGGGGCTCGGGTGACATCGGCCGTCGCCACCAACGGTTCCAGCGCCATGCCGCAGATCGGGCAGCTTCCGGGTCTGTCACGGCGACTCTTTGGATGCATGGGGCAGGTCCAGATAGTGTCCTCGGGAACGGCTGCAGTCGGCGCTGCCGACGCGGCATGGCTATGACCACAGCCATCACCATGCTGGTGATGGGAATGCTCGTCCGGCGAGCCGGTATCGGCGACATAGCGTGCAGGATCGGCGTCGAACTTCCCCTTGCATCCGGCCGAGCAGTATAAGTGTGTGGCATCGTTGCAATGAAGCTGGTGCTTCGCTGTCGCCGGTCCCACCAGCATATCGCAGACCGGCTTGTTCACGCGGTCGTCAACCGAGCGGTTCGCCTGAGCGATCCAGTGAAGCGAATGGGTGTCACTACCGGGCGTCGCGTGGCCGTCGAATGGTCGCTATGTTGGTTCGACAACGTACATGACCTTCCGCCCAATTATCTGTGCACGCCATGTTCGATCATTGAGCGGCAATCGGCACGGCAGGCGTCGAGTATCTCGTCGGCCAATACGGAACTGTCCGGGCAAGCCCTGGACAGGATGATGGCGCCCACAGCCTGAGCGAGGACGCTAATGGCTTGCGCGCGTGTGCTGAAACTGTGAGGACGCGTTCGCGCCATGTCGTCCCCGATTACTCGCACGAGATTATCAATCCCGGCGGCAAACGCAGATCTGGTTTCGTTCGGTTGACGCGCAGCTTCGCCGCTCAGAGCAGCAGCCGGGCAGCCGAGAGCGCGGGCATCCCGATGGCCCCGCGATATATATGTTTCGACGGCAGCAACTGCGTCGTAGCCCGAATATCGCTCCGCGATTTCGCCAAAGCCCTGGATGATCGCTTCCGTTATTAGCTCGTCCTTGGAGCGGAAGTGATTATAGAAGCCGCCATGGGTGAGCCCGGCTTTCTCCATCAGTTCTGCCACCCCCACCCCATCGAACCCGCGCTCGCGAAACAGCTCTGACGCCGCGGCGACAATCCGCTCGTGGTTTTCCTGTTTCTGTTCCTTTGTAATCCGCAACTGGCAATCCTTTCGATAGTAGTGCGAAGCATTTTGATGATAACAACCTTCATTGCTTGACTCTTTTGATGACAAATATCATTATAATGGTCGTCGGCACAAGGACTAGGTAGTGGACTCATAAATTCGCATCCAGAGGCGGGTTGAGGCGAGGGAGACGGCAGCAAGGAAATTTCCTGCGAGCTTGTCGAAGCGTGTTGCAATCCGCCTGAAATGCTTGAGTTTATTGAAGAAGCGTTCGATCAGATTTCGTTGACGATAGATCGCTTTGTCGACTGACCGCTGGATTTTACGATCTCGTTGAGTGGGGATTTGGGCTTGGCCGCCCCGAAGGTGGACAAGGTCGATCAGATGCTGCCAATCGTAAGCGCGGTCCCCGACGAAGGCTTTGGCGCTTGGTAAGCCTTCCAGCAAACTTGGCGCCGTTGCCTTGTCGGAGGCATGACCTGGCGTCAATAGCAGTTTTACCGGCAAGCCATTCTCATCGACGATCGCGTGGATCTTGGTGGTCAGTCCTCCACGAGAACGGCCAATGGCGTTATCCGGCCCCCCTTTTTTCCGCCTGCGGCGTGCTGGTGGGCGCGGATAATTGAACTGTCAATGAACTGCATCGACTGCGGTGATTTTGCCGCCAACGTCTCGAAGATCCGAAGCCATATGCCCGCCTTGGCCCATCGATTGAAGCGGTTATAGGCCGTCGTGTAGGGACCATAACGTTCCGGCAGATCGCGCCAGGGCGAACCTGTCCGCAAAATGTAGAAGATGCCGTTCAGAACACGGCGATCATCGGTCCGGGCTACCCCGCGCGGCTTGTTCGGAAGCAGCGGCGATATGATCTCCCATTCCTTGTCTGAAAGGTCAAAGCGGGCCATGACAACTCCTGCCGTTTAGGAGTTTGAATCACATCCCCGCTTTGCTGGGAATCCTCTTTATGAGTACAGAACCTAGAGCCTGGCAGACACTACCTCACCGCACCGACGCGCTTCGTCGAGATCGATAGCGACCGCCTCGCTTCAAGGTGCGGCAGGAATGGAGATGTGATGACGATACTATATTCGACCAAGGTTAGGGCAAGCGGCGGGCGCCACGGCGTTATCACAAGCGACGATGGGCTGCTTGATCTGAAGCTCGCGCTTCCGACACAGCTCGGAGGCAAAGGCGGTGCGACCAATCCCGAGCAGCTCTTCGCCGCGGGCTACGCGGCGTGTTTCGAGAATGCGTTGCTGCGGGTGGCGCGGGAGGCCGGCAGACCTTTCTCCGATGCAGATGTCGAGGTCGTGGCGGAGGTCGGTCTGAGCCGCAATGAAGCCAACGCCTTCGCTCTGCATGCGGCGTTGACCGTGACCATAGCGGGCGTTGATCAGGACATGGCGGACAGACTTGTTCATGGCGCGCATGCCATCTGTCCATATTCGAACGCGATCCGAGGCAATGTAGAGGTCCTTACGACGGTCATCGTCAGATGAATCGGAGCGGGCGGTGGCGATCGATCTTCGAGATTTAAGATGGGCGGTCGTCATGTCGCAACACCAGAGCCTGGGACAAGCTGCGGATGCTCTCAATATATACGCCGGTCCACACTCAGTCGCCGAATTTGAGACATCGAGAACGGGCTTGAAGCTACGCTATTCCTGCGAACGAACGGCGGCACGTGCCCGACCGTGGCAGGGTTTGAGTTTCTCGAAAGCGCGCGCAGGCGTCTCGAGAACACCGACAAGAGACAAACTGAATGGCAGATCACGAAGCTGAAACTCGTGAAGCGTCGGATGTACGGTTGCGGAAAGATCGATCTCCTTCAGTTGCATCGACTCCACTTACCTCCCGCGTCATCAAAAGTGCGTCAGATCCCAATAAGGACCCCGTTTAAGGGGTGATCGGCATCCAAAAAGGGGCCCTGAATCACATTTTGGTCTGCCCTTTTCAAAGTGGTCCGACTTTAAAGTTAGGATTGATCCACTTTGAAGCGCTCTTTTGAACTAACATCACGCCCGGACTACTCTTCGCAGGCAGTCCATCAGTATGCGGTGTGAATCAGCATCGAGGTGGGACCCTAGCGACAAAGTGCCGTTGTACTTTGCTATAGCTTAAAGATTCGCCTTTTGGGCGGGGCCCCGAGCGGCGCCGGTCGGGACCCCGCCCAGTAGCCATTTTTAATTAGCCAGATCAGATATTTATCTGTCCGTCCAGGTGGGGTCCCATTTCGGCTCTGAATCACAGCGGACAAAGTGAAAGTCTATTCGGCGGATGTCTCGACCGCCGATATCCATGAAATCACCGAGCCCGGCAGCCCCTGGGTCGCCACTGTCGCGACCAATCCGGCCGTGGTCGGTGCCGTCTCCCTGCGCGCTGTCGCCCTTGCCATTGCCGGCCAGGATCCCGGCCATAACATCACCGTTCAACCGGTCCTGCTGACGCAGCAGGCGCTGCGGGACGGCGATATCAAGACGGTCGAGGACCTGAACGCCAAGCTGCCGGCTTTCGGCCGGAGCGATGCCGCAACGGCCAGCTGGATTCCGATCAATTGACGACGATCCCGCAACGAGCGACCACGGTCACGGTCGCTCGTTGCCGTGCCCCTTGCAAATGAAGCAGGCGCGCTGCTTGTGCGTCACGATCGGCAACAATCCGATATTGCAGAAGAGATGCTTCAGGCTACCGAGGTGCGCGCCGCGGTGAGATCATCACCATCCGGGTCCAGCGCCGCGGAGCTATCAAGATCGAAATGTGGCGCATCGCGCATGAGACGCCTGGTCTCCGCCGCCTGGGGCCGGCCGAGGACCGTTGCGACACTGCCCTCTTCGACAATACGCCCACCCTGCAGCACCGCCACCCTTTGCGCGATATTGCGCACCAAGGCGAGGTTATGCGTCACGAAGAGCATGGCGAGGCCACGTTCCGCCTGCAGCTTGCGCAGGACATCGACGACCACCGCCTGCACCGAGACGTCAAGCGCCGAGGTGACCTCGTCACAGACCAGCAAGGCAGGATCGACGATCAGCGCCCGGGCGATCGCGGCGCGCTGCCGCTGGCCGCCCGACATTTCATGGGGATAGAGATCGGCGAAGCGGGCCGGCAGGGCGACACTTCCCAAGGCGGCAATGATCCGGTCGCGCCGCTGCTGGCGCGGTGGCCGTTCGAATTCCAGCAGAGCCACCTCCAGCGAGCGGCCGATGGTGCGGCGCGGATTGAGCGAGGCATAGGGGTTCTGGAAAATATACTGGATGCGCCGGCGCAGCTCACGCGTGCGATTGCGCGATCCGACCGGCAGGGGGATACCCTCCAGCGACAGGGAACCGGTCAGATTGCGGTGGAGGCCAGCGATGCAGCGCGCCAGCGTGGTCTTTCCCGACCCCGATTCGCCCACCAGCGCAACACAGGCATGGGACGGCACCTGCAGGCTGATGTCCCATAAAATCTGCCGATCGCCATGCGACGCATTGAGCCCGTCGATACGCAGCACGGGAACGGCGGAAGACGTGCCAAGCTGCGTGGGCCGGTCGAAACCTGTCGCGGCGGTCTGCCCCGGGACGCCCGGGAACAGGCATTGAACGAAATGGCCTTCGCCAATCCGGCGCGTGCCAACAGCGCCTTGTCGGCAGGCATCGGTGGCCAGATCACAGCGCGCCGCGAAGGCGCAGCCGGCCGGCCGGTGCCGCGGATCCGGCGCCTGCCCGGCGATACCCTGGATGACGGTGCGCCCCTCGATATCAGGCACGGCACGGATCAAGGCGCGGGTATAGGGATGTTCCGGATGCTGCA
>Ga0255336_100641_pt1 | contig 46029 bp, 37 predicted proteins | sample MeOH1_35cm_T3_17_FD_189102 | JGI IMG/M metagenome (GOLD analysis project Ga0255336, IMG submission 189102) | Sandy soil microbial communities from University of British Columbia, Vancouver, Canada - MeOH1_35cm_T3_179 | ecosystem: Engineered > Artificial ecosystem > Sand microcosm > Unclassified ...
CGATGATTCAAAACAGAGATCACGTTAAAGGAGTTCCCGATCTCTTCTATGCGCAAAGAGTCGAGATGCTGGCGTTTGATGGAAAGATTGAAATATCGGGCGATGCAATGGAGATGCGGCATAGCGAAGTTCGGTTGCCTACGAAGACGCAGGCGTAGTCAATGGACAAGGGCGCAGTAACGCGCTTCTCCGAGCAATGCGGCCGCGATAGATGACCGTACATGAGCTATGGCGAGAGCATTGCGCTCGTCGGCAGCTTTTTATTTTTCGAGTGTCCGGCGAGCCCGTTCCCCACGCCTCGCTCCAACTCGCGAATAGCGCACCTTGGCGACACGCATCGCGGATGTGGTCGCAAGCACCCCCGAAGTGCGCGGGGTCCAGATCGAGCTCCACGAAGCGCCCCTCTCCCGGCAGTCTTCCGCACGCCCCTGAAGGAACCCACCCACCCCCAGCTCCCGCACGCCACCTTTCCCACCTGAGTAAAACCGCGCCCCAGTGATAAACTCCTATCACCCTTTCCTGCCCCTTTCCTATGAAATTCTGTTCTGTCTGCGGCCACGGCGTCAGCCTGAGCATTCCGCCGGGCGACAACCGCGAGCGCTTCGTATGCGCCAGTTGCGGCACGGTGCATTATCAGAATCCACGCAACGTGGTCGGCACCGTTCCGGTGTGGGACGACAAGGTGCTGCTGTGCCGTCGCGCGATCGAACCGCGTTACGGCTACTGGACGCTGCCGGCGGGCTTCATGGAAATGGGTGAGACAACCGCCGAGGCGGCGTCGCGCGAAACGCTGGAAGAAGCCGGCGCGCGCGTCGAAGTGCAAAATCTCTTCTCGCTGTTGAACGTGCCGCACGTGCATCAGGTGCATCTGTTCTATATGGCGCGCCTGCTCGATCTCGACATTGCCGCCGGCGAAGAAAGTCTCGAAGTGAAACTCTTCGAAGAACATGAAGTCCCTTGGGACGAAATCGCCTTCCCCACGGTCGGCCAGACCCTGCGTTTCTTTTTCGCCGACCGCGCCGCCGGCAGCTTCGGCCTGCACACGGGCGACATCTTCCGCTCGCTGCGCGAAGGTTGAGCGGCGCGCATGGTTCCCTGGCTCGGACCCGACGATCCGTTTCCTCCCGTCGAGCGCGCGCTCGGCGCGAACAGTGGCGCGCCGGGCCTGCTCGCCGCCAGCGGCGATCTGCTGCCGTCGCGCCTGATCGACGCCTATCGGCGCGGCATCTTCCCGTGGTATTCGGACGGCCAGCCCGTGTTGTGGTGGAGTCCCGACCCGCGCATGATCCTGCGCCCCGCCGAATTCAAAGTGTCGCCGTCGCTGCGCAAAACGCTCCGGCGCGTGCTGCGCGACGACGCGTGGGAAATCCGCGTCGACCATGATTTCGCCGCGGTGATGCGTGCCTGCGCGCAGGCGCCGCGACGCGGACAGCGTGGCACATGGATCACCGCGGACGTGGTCGAGGCGTACTCGTCGCTGCATCGTGTGGGCGACGCGCATAGCATCGAAACCTGGTTCGAAGGCAGGCGCGTGGGCGGTCTGTATGGCGTGTCGTTCGGCAAGATGTTCTTCGGCGAATCCATGTTCGCGGAGGTCACGGACGCGTCCAAAATGGCGCTGGCCGCGCTTGTCGGACACTTGCGCCGTCACGAAATAGAAATGATAGACTGCCAGCAGAACACGTCGCATCTGGCGTCGCTGGGCGGTCGCGAGATAGCGCGCAAGGCGTTCATCGCGCATGTTCGCGCGTCGGTCGAGGCGCCGCCTATTCCCTGGCACTTCGACAAGACCGTGTTGCTCGAGATCGTCGCGCCGGCGGCGTAGGAAGAATCAGGCCGAATCCGGACCCGCCGCCCACCGAGCCGCGGGTCACGAGCCGCGGGTCGTCAACCGCAAGGCGCCGGGTTTGCATTACCAGAGACGCTTCGAGAGCTGCCAACGTGACTCATCCCAACGAGCTGCCTCTTTCCCCGCTTTCGGCGCTGCAATTTTATGCAACGGCGCCCTATCCCTGCAGTTATCTGGACGGGCGCATCGCGCGCTCGCAAGTCGCCACCCCCAGTCATCTGATCAACTCCGACGTCTACACCGACCTCGTCAAGGCCGGCTTCCGGCGCTCGGGCGTGTTCACCTACCGGCCGTATTGCGACGGCTGCCGCGCCTGCGTGCCGGTGCGCGTGCCGGTCGACCGGTTCGAGCCGAACCGCACGCAACGCCGCGTCTGGAAAAAACATGGCGAACTGATCGCCACCGTCGCGCCGCTCCACTACGACGAAGAACACTATGCGCTCTACATGCGCTATCAGTCGGCACGGCACGCGGGCGGCGGCATGGATCGCGACAGCCGCGACCAGTACGAGCAGTTCCTGCTGCAGAGCCGGATCAACTCGCGGCTGGTCGAATTCCGCGAGCCGCCGCGTGAGCGGCCAGAGCAGCCGGATGCACCCGGCATTCTGCGCATGATCAGCATGATCGACATCCTCGGCGACGGGCTCTCGTCGGTGTACACGTTTTTCGAGCCGGGGCTGCCGCACACGAGCTTCGGCACCTACAACATCTATTGGCAGATCGAGCAGGCGCGCAGCCTGAAGCTGCCCTACGTGTACCTCGGCTACTGGATTCGCGAGAGTCCGAAAATGGCGTACAAGGCGAATTTCCACCCGCTCGAGGGTTTGATCGACGGCGCCTGGCGTGTGCTCGACCCCACAGGCGTGGATCTGCCGCCGGTCGATCTGGCGATTCACGGCAAACGTCCCCCGTTCAAACCGTAGCTCGCTTCAGCCGGTCGCGGCCCGATCCCGCGAGTAGGCCCCATTAATGCGTCAAAGTCATGGCTTAAAGCCGGTAAAATGGCGGGTTCCCATTTTCCGGCCGCCCGGCTTCGTCCCGTGTTCAGTTCCCTCTACCCGCTCGTACGCGCCCAACTCTTTCGCATGGACGCGGAAGACGCCCACCACCTGACCTTGCGCGTTCTCGGCGCCGCCGGCCGCACCGGCCTCGCCGGCGCGCTCGCGCCGCGCGTGCCGGATGCGCCGCGCACCGTAATGGGGCTGACGTTCCGCAATCCGGTGGGGCTCGCCGCGGGCCTCGACAAGGACGGCGCGTGCATCGACGGCCTCGCCGCGCTCGGCTTCGGCTTTATCGAAGTGGGCACGGTGACGCCGCGCGCGCAGCCGGGCAATCCGCGCCCGCGCATGTTCCGTCTGCCGCAGGCGAACGCCGTGATTAACCGCATGGGCTTCAACAACGCGGGCGTCGACCAGTTCGTGAAGAACGTGCAGGCTGCGCGCTATCGCGGCATTCTTGGCCTGAACATCGGCAAGAACGCCGACACGCCGATCGAGCGCGCCGCCGAAGACTACCTGTACTGTCTCGAACGCGTGTATCCGTTCGCCAGCTACGTGACGGTCAACATCTCGTCGCCGAATACGAAGAATCTGCGCCAGTTGCAAGGCGCGGGCGAACTCGACGCGCTGCTCGCGGCGCTCAAGGACAAGCAGCAGCGTCTGGCCGACATGCACGGCAAGCTGGTGCCGCTCGCGCTGAAGATCGCGCCGGATCTCGACGACGAACAGATCAAGTCCATCGCGGACACGCTGCTGCGCCACCGCTTCGAAGGCGTGATCGCCACCAACACCACGCTCTCGCGCACCGCCGTCGCCGGCATGCAATACGGCGACGAAGCCGGCGGCCTGTCGGGCAAGCCGGTGTTCGACGCGTCGAATGCAGTGATCCGCAAGCTGCGTGCGGAAGTCGGCGAAACGGTGCCGATCATCGGCGTCGGCGGGATTTTTTCGGGCGAGGATGCGCGCGCCAAGATCGCGGCCGGCGCGTCGCTGGTGCAGCTCTATACCGGCTTCATCTACCGCGGACCGGCGCTGGTGGCCGAATGCGTTCAGGCGCTTCGCTAGGCGCGGCCCCCGCCGAGCAGCACCCCAAGCCGCTTTGCGTCCGTAATATAGACATAAACAAACGGTATTTTGGTTTCGATAGTCTGCTTTGTTATGCTTTCGTCTGTTAAAACGCCAGACGAAAAAAGGAACTCGATGAAATTTGGCTTGTTGAAAAAGATTCTGGTCGCCGGTCTGATCGGCGCGTCGTTCACAGCCGTCACCGCCCACGCCGACGACCTGCTCGACCAGGTCAAGCAGCGCGGCACGCTGCGTATCGGTCTCGAAGGCACCTTCCCGCCGTTCAATTCGAAAGCGCCGTCGGGCGAACTGGTCGGCTACGACGTCGACATCGCCAAAGCCGTGGCCGCGAAGCTCGGCGTGAAGCCGGAATTCGTCACGACCGAGTGGAGCGGCATCATCGCCGGTCTGCAGGCGGGCAAGTTCGACGTGATCGTCAACCAGGTGGGCATCACCGACGCGCGCAAGCAGGCGCTCGATTTCTCGCCGGCCTACACGTACTCGGCCGCGCAACTGATCCAGCGTAAGGACGACACGCGCCAGTTCAAGTCGCTCGAGGATCTGAAGGGCAAGAAGCTCGGCGTCGGTCTGGGCACGAACTACATGGACATGGCGAAGTCGGTGCCGGGCATCGACGTGAAGACGTATCCGGGCGCGCCCGAATACCTGCGCGATCTGGCCGCCGGGCGTCTGGACGCGGCGCTCAACGACCGCCTGATGCTCGCGTACCTGATGAAGAACTCGCAACTGCCGCTGCGCACCGGCGCGAACGTCGGCGCGGGCAACCCTTCCGGCATTCCGTTCAAGAAGGGCAACCCGAAGTTCGCCAAGGCGATCGACGACGCGATGACCCAGCTCGAAGCGGACGGCACGCTCTCGAAGATCTCGGACAAGTGGTTCGGCATCGACGTCAGCAAGCCGATCAAGTAAGACGCGCTGGCTGGAACGAAGGGCGGCATCGTCGGCGATGCCGCCCTTCGCGCTTCTGCAGCAAAGTTTATGATGTGCGCTTTTGCGCGCCTAACCGACCCACCGCGACCACCGCTCATGTCCACCACTTCCCTGCTCGTTGAATCGCTGCCCGTGCTCGCACAGGGCGCCGTCCTGACGGTCAAGTTCGCGGTTCTGTCGATGATCTTCGGCCTGATCGCCGGTGCCGTGCTCGCGTTGATGGGCGTGAGCCACAGCCGCGTGCTGAACTGGATCGCGCGCATTTACGTGAGCGTGATGCGTGGCACGCCGCTGCTGGTGCAGATCTTCGTGATCTATTACGGCCTGCCGAGTTTCGGCATTTCACTCGACCCTACGCCGGCCGGCGTGATCGCGTTGTCGGCGAACGTGGCGGCGTACCTGTCGGAAAGCATGCGCGGCGCGATTCTGGGGATTCACCAGGGTCAGTGGCTCGCCGCCTATAGTCTCGGCCTCTCGCGCCGCCAGACGCTGCGCTATGTGATCGCGCCGCAGGCGTTGCGCATTGCCGTGCCGAGTCTGTCGAACAGTTTGATCAGCCTCATCAAGGACACCTCGCTGGTGTCGGTGATTACCGTGACCGAACTGCTGCGCAGCGCGCAGGAAATCATCGCCTCGACCTATCAGCCGCTGCCGCTCTATCTCGCCGCGGCCGCGGTCTACTGGGTGCTGTGCCAGGTGCTCGAAAGCGTGCAGCGCTGGTACGAACGGCGCCTCGCGCTGCCGTCGCGTCACTGAATATCCGGTCGCGCCCGCTCTAGCGGCTCGCGACCGCCGACGCCGTACTATCGAGCGGCGCGCCGAAGCGCTCGAAGCGCGGCGCGTAGTAATGGTCCGGGTCGAGCGAATACGCGACGCGACGCGTGCGGCCCATCAGCTCCTTGCGCGGAAAGAAACCGAAGTAACGCGAATCGGCGCTGTCGTCGCGATTGTCGCCGAGCATCAGATACTCGCCGGGCGGCACGATCACCGGCCCAAACGAATCGCGCGGACTCGGCGCTTGCGGCGCGAGCCGCACGCTATGCGCGACGCCGTCGAAGCGCTCGGTCAGATAATCGCCGGGCGAGGTGGCGTCGCCGGGCAGCGGCTTGAGTTTCAGCGACTGGTAATCGGCGCGCACGCCGTTCACGTACAACACGTTCTCGCGCATCGCCACGCTGTCGCCGGGCAAACCGATCAGACGCTTGACGATCAACTCATGCGCGGCCGAAGAATCGATCGTTACGATATCGCCGCGTTGCGGATCATGCAGATGCGCGATGGCGATATGCGTAAGCGGCACGCGCAGATCGTAAGCCATCTTGTCGACGAGAATCCGGTCGCCCTCACGGATGGTCGGCAGCATCGAGCCGCTCGGCACGACGTTCCAGTCGGCCACGGCGCTGCGAAACAGCACCATCAGAAAGAGGAACGCGACGAGGCTCTTGTTGTCGCGCCAGAGTTTTCCGAGCATGCGCATGGCAGGCGGCTCCATTGGAAGGGATTCGAAAGCGGCGGACATGTGCGGCGTTTTCTCTCGCCGCATGCCCGCGCAAATCCTACCACCGCAGTTGGACGCAACGGCGAACGTCGGCGGCGAATCGGCATAGCAGGTTCGCGCGATCGCGCGGCGGCCGCATCGGCTTGCGCGTCTCATCAGACGCGCACCGTGTTCGCGCATGGCCGCGAGATGCGCGCCTCGACGAACGCTCAGCGCGCCTTCATTCGCCCGCGAACTTCACCCCGAGCGCCGCACGCGCCGCGTCGGCCATCGCGATCATCTGCAACGACTTGCTGTGCGGCATCACCGGACTCTCCACCTGCCCCGCCCGGATCAACTCGCAGAAGTGCGCGGTCTCGTAGTTCAGGCCCCCGCCTTGGAACGGTTCATCGAGTTCGATCACACGTCCGCCGGCATACCGGATCGTTGCGCACGACGGGTTCCACCACGGCTCGTGAATCGTGACGTGGCCGCCTGTCGCCATCAGCAGCGCATCACCTTTGCCGTGCAGATCGAGTCCGCAGAACAGTTGGGCGATGCCGCCCTCATGCTGGCTGTTCAGGCTTGCGAACGTATCGACGCCGGTCGCGCCGAGCCGCCCGAGCGTCTGCACTTCGCGCGGCGCACCCAGCCAGTCGACGGCGAGAAACATTTCATAGATGCCGATGTCGAGCAGCGCACCGCCCGCATGCCCGAATGACAGCGAAGGATGATCGTCCGGCACGCCCGGCACCGAACAACCGGCCCGCACCAGCCCCACCGCGCCGATCGGATCGGCGTCCAGATGCGCGCGCAACTTTCTGTAGAGGGGATAGAACGGCGGCTTCATGGCTTCCATGAAGAGCCGCTGCGCGGCACGCGCGGCGTCGAGCACGCGCTGGAGTTGCGGCTGATTGATGGTGGCGGGTTTTTCGCACAGTACGTGCAGCCCGGCCTGCAACGCGGCGATCGCATAGCCCGCGTGACTGTCCTGAACGGTGGCGATATAGAGCGCGTGGATACCGCTCGCGAGCAGCGCGTCGAAACTTGCGCAAACCTCGCCGCCGAACTCTTCGGCGAAAGCGCTAGCGGGTTCCGCGCGGCGTGACCACAGCGCGGTCAGTCGCGTCTGCGGCACGTGAGCGAGACCCTGAGCAAAACGACGGGCAATGCGGCCCGTCCCGACGATGCCCCAGCGGATCGTGCCGTCCGCGGGGACTTCCTGTGTTGCGATTGTCATCGTTCCTTCGAGTCCATGCAGTTCAGAACAGGCGCTATTGTCGCGCATGCCGCACGCTCCCGCGTGGGCCTGAACTCGCGCCCTTCGTGCTGCACAGTCTCACGAGGAACAATCGGCGAGCCGGCGTGCCGCCGCAGCGGCGACGCTCAGCCGCGTGCCGGCGGTTCCGCCGAAAACTGGCTGCCGACTTCTTCCGCGGTGTAATCGATCATGGCGAGCGAGGCGATTTCCGCTTCTTTCGGATCATGCCGCTCGATCGCGTCCACCACGCGCTGGTGTGAATTGACCGCCGTTTCCCACAGTCCGTCACGGTCGGTGACGATGGGGTTGACGGTCGAAAGCGCACCGCGAATGATCGCGGCCATCTGCTTGAAGAACTGGTTGCCGCTCGCGACCACGATGCGGGCGTGGAACAGTTCATCCGCTTCCTGATAGCCCGGCTCGCCGGGGCGGATCGCGCGGAATGCCTCGAACGCCTCGCGAATCGCCGCGATATCCGCCGCGCTGCCGCGCGCGGCCGCCTGCGCCGAAGCGCGCGGCTCGATCAGGATGCGAAACTCGATCACGTCGCGCAGAAACAGCGGATCGGGTTTCGCGCGAAAACGCCAGTTCACGACGTCCTCGTCGATCATGCGCCAATCGCTCATCGGCCGGATGCGCGTGCCGATTTTGGGCCGCACGTCCAGCATGTCGCGCGCGAGCAGCATCGACAGCGCCTCGCGCATGACGGTGCGGCTGACATCGAACTCCTTGGACAGCACATCCTGCGGTGGCAGTATGGCGCCGTATTTCTCTTCGACGATGCCCGTGACCAGTCCATCCATGACTTTGCTCACGAGCGATCGATCTTTGTTTGCCTGTTCCATGACACTCTCCCCGAAGCGGTGTTTGCCCCCGCGTAGCCTGTTGATCGAGCGGCCCTTGTGTGTCGTTTTATGAGTGTGACTTTGTTCTTCTACGATACGTTGCTAGCTTCAAAACGCTTGCGCCAGTTGGGACACTTCCCGAGAGGGTTATCCCTCTGAAGAATTGTTTCTTCCGTGTAACGCCGCATATTCTGACGGGCCATAAGCTTGCGTCTCAAGCGTGCCTGTGCGGAGAAATTTGCATAGTGCGAAGACGCACGTTGCGAGACGAATTGTCTGATCTGCAACGCGCGAGGCGGATATCGACTGGCGGAAAACGACGGCCGGCGTGCGTATCAGTTCGCATCAGCATGTGCGGACCGCGAGCGACGGCGAGTCCTGGGTCGACTCTTGCGCCGCCCCCTGCGTTGCTCCCTGCGCCGCCACCGAGCCATAGCGCCCGCCGAAAAAAATCAGCGGCGCGTGCTCATCGAGCGAGAACACCAGCACCTCGCCGACGAACAACGTGTGGTCGCCGCACGGATGCCGGTCCACCACGCGCGCCGCGAAACGCGCTGCCGCGTGTTCGAGGAGCACCACGTCCGGCATCCCCTCGACCGCCGCGAAGCGCGGCGCGAGCCACCTTTGCGGCTCGCCGGCGAAGTGACGGCTATGCGGCTCCTGCGCCTCGGACAACACGCTCACACCGAACAGCGCGCTGTCCATCAAACGCTCGTGCATACGCGCGCGGTGTCCGACCGAGACGACGATCAGCGGCGGATTGAGCGAACCCGACATGAAGGCATTCGCTGTCATCGCATGCAAAGCGTCGCCGCTGCCCGTCGAGATCACCACGACCCCGGTCGCGAAGCGCCCCAACGCATGACGAAAGCGCCGCTCGTCGAAAGCGGCCGCTTGCGCGGGTGGCGGTGCTTCAGCGTGACGTACCCTTGCCTGCATGGTCGCTCTCCTGATCGCGACCGTACTGGTCGTCGAAACGCACGATGTCGTCTTCGCCGAGATAGCCTCCCGATTGCACCTCGATCATTTCAAGCGAAGTCTTGCCCGGATTCTCCAGCCGGTGCGTGACGCCCAGCGGAATGTAAGTGGACTGATTCTCCGTGAGAAGGAAGCATTCCTCGCCGCGCGTGACGCGCGCCGTGCCGCGCACCACGATCCAGTGCTCGGCGCGATGGTGATGCATTTGCAGCGAAAGACGGCCGCCCGGCTTGACGACGATGCGCTTCACCTGAAAGCGCGCGCCGCGCTCGAGCGAGTCGTAAAAACCCCACGGCCGACCAACCTTGCGATGCTCCTGTGCTTCCGCGCCATGCTCCAGCTTGAGACGGCTGACGACCGCCTTGACGTCCTGCACGCGGTCTTTCGCGACAACCAGCACCGCGTCCGCGGTTTCGACCACCATCACGCCGCTCACGCCGACGCAGGCGACGAGCCGGCCCTCCGAATGCGCAAAGCTGTCGGTCGAGCCGGCGAACATCACGCGGCCGCGCGCGACATTGCCGTCGGCGTCCTTCGCGGACGCTTCCCACACCGAATCCCACGCACCCACGTCCGACCAACCCGCGACGAGCGGTACGGCCACGCCGACAAGCCGCGCGTCGCTGGCCACACGCTCCATCACCGCATAGTCGATCGAATCGGACGGGCATAGGGCGAACGCTTTGCGCGCGAGATGCAGGGCGCCGTCGCCGTCTACCGTGGCCTGCTCGAACGCGTCCGCGCACGCTGCGGCGATCGCCGGCTGGCACAACTCGATGGCCGCGAGCCACACCGAGGCGCGCACCACGAACATGCCGCTATTCCACCAGTAATCCCCGGAAGCGACGTAGCGCTCCGCGAGTTCCGGATCCGGCTTCTCGACGAACCGCTCGATGACGCGCGCGCCCCGCGTGCCGAGCGCCGTACCCGTGCGGATATAACCGTAGCCGGTCTCCGCGCGCTTCGGCGGCACACCGAGCGTGACGATCGCGCCGCGCGCCGCGTGTTCGAGCGCCTCGGCGAGCGCCTTGCCGAACGCAACGTGATCGCCGATCAGGTGATCCGCCGGCAGCGCCACGATGACCGGATCGTCGCCCTCCACAGCCGCCGCGCGCGCTGCCAGCGCGGCAACCGTCAGCGCGGGCGCGGTGTTGCGCGGCACCGGTTCGAGCACCATGCGCACCGGCCGGCCAGATCTCTCCAGGCGTTGCAGACGTTCGAGCGTTTGCAGCCGCAAATCCTCGCAGCAGACCACCAGCGGCGCCGCGATAAAGCGTGTACCGGCCGCTGGCGTCTCGTGCTCCACCGCGGCGAACGACGCGTCGAGCCGGCGCAGCGTCCTTTCGAGCAGCGATTCGTCGCCCATCAGACCGATCAGCTGTTTCGGATTGCGCTCGCGCGACAGCGGCCACAATCGCGTACCCGAGCCGCCTGCGAGAATCACCGGCTGCACGGACAAACGCGTGGCCGTTCCGGTCACGCTCGCGGTCGCCGCGAGCGGATTGCCTGGTTCTACGATGCGATTCATTTGCGAGTCCCCGTGTATGGTCAAACTGGCCTGGTTCGTTGTTCCGGGTTATCGTCCGCGCGCTGCGGGCGATGCCGTGTCTTTCTTTGCTTCAGCGCTCGTCAATCGAAACGGTAAGCGGCCAGCGGTTTGTGCGCGATGAAGTGAAACCACCACGCGTCGCTCTCCTCCACGTCGTCGGCAATGCGATCGCCTGCGCAACTGCCGAACACGGCGTCGCTTTGCAAGCCGACCTGCGCGAGTTGCCGGCGCTGCTCACTCAATGTCGTGTAGACGATCACAATGCCGAAGTTGTGGGCCGCCGCGGTCTTGATCGCGTAGCGGCCGTAGTCATGATTCAGCTTCACGTTGCGCAGATAGTTCAGCGTGCCTAGCTGAAAGCGTCGCACCGAACGCAGGGTGCGCCAGCCCAATCTAAGCGGATTGAACGTGAATTGCGGCAGCAGTTGCCAGATGTTTTCGCGGTAACCGGGGCCGCCGCGGTTGTGCGATGAAAACAGCACATAGCCGCCGGGCCGCACCACGCGATACATCTCCTGGAGAATCTTCACGCGGTCGTCGTAGTCCACGCAGTCGATGCCGTTCCAGCTGAATTCCGCGAGTCCGAAATGCCCCGATGGCAACGCGGACATGTCCCGCGCATCCATATGCCGAAGGTCGCGTTCCGGATAGCGCGCCTTCGCGAGATCGAGCAGCTTCAGCGTGTAGTCGACACCGGTGTAGTCGTTCGAAATCGCCGTCATCAGAGGAATCGTGCGGCCGGTGCCGACACCGATATCGAGCAGCGGCTCGCCCGCGCAACGCGGCGCGAGCCAATCGAATGCCGCCTGCTCGCCGGGATCGGAATAGGTCTTGTCGAGCGTGAAAACGCGCGCGGCGTCGGGCGAATTCCATGCAACCTGGTTGATGCGGTCCAACTCGGAATGACTGTTCATGGCGCGCTCCCTTCAAGCGTATGTGCGCCGGACAATCCTCGCGCATTCATTACGCTTCCCCGAATAGACGAAACGCGCGCGCACGCTTTACAAGCCATTGCGTGGCCCGGGCGCGCCGCCAGCCGGCGCGCCGCGTGGGCGGCTCGCGGGCGGCAACGGCGTCGGGCATGTGGCTCTTGCTAAAGCTGCTGCGATAAAACTGCTCGAAATACGACATCACATTTTCCTGCGCGCTGGACGACAGGATTGCGTGATCGGTATGCTCGCAAAACCCCGCGCGAACATGGTTAAAGCGCTGCAATCGGGCACCACGTACACCGAAATGGCGCTCCAGTTCTTCGACGCCTTCGTCGAGCACGCCATAGAGGAGCCGCGTCTCGACACCTTGTGCATCCACGGCGGCAATCAGCCTGCGCTCTTCCCGAGCAGCCAGCTCGATGCCGCAAACACGTTCGAGCCGGTCGGCAAACGCAAGAGCGAAGCGCGCCGCGAAGCGTCCCGCGAGTTCGCGCGCAACCGGCCAGCCGCCCGACTGCCCCCTCAGCACACGCAGCCATTTGCCCGGCTGGCACATCGAGCGCAAATAGCTGCGTGTCGAACCGAAAGCGGCTACCGCGACGGTCGGCTTGCCGTGCTCGTCGCAGATGTTCTGCCAGACGAACTTCTGCAGATTCACCAGCACCGCGCCGAGCACCGCCGGCTCGCGCGTCGCCGCATGCAGGCCGACATAGGCGCCTGCGCAGATGCCGAGCAATACCGCGCCGCGATGGCCTTGCGCCGTCAGAAAGCGCGCGGCGCAGGCGGCGTCGTCGACGCCCGACTGCGCGTAGAGCGCGTCGAGGCTCAATGCGTCGAGCGACGGCATGCTGTCGCCTAGACCGCCGAGATCGACCCGCAACGAGGCAATGCCCTGTTGCGCGAGACGCCTCGCGAAGCGCACGCCGAGCCGCGCATTGCCGATTCGCGACACGGCGCCTGTATTCAGCAACAGCGCGGCCGGCGCGGCGGCCGCGCCGCGTGCTTCGGGCCGGCAATAGATGCCGAACAGCCTGCCGCCGTCGAGCCATACCGGCGTTTCGATCACACCGGGCTCGACCACGTGGGCCGTCTCGTGATCAGCGGCATGTTGGTCATTAGCATTGGTATCGCCGATCTTGCTCGCGCGCCCGGATGCACTCGCACGGGCCACGCCGTCCGCCAGCCAGTTTTCCATGGACTGGAATGCCGCCTGCGGAATCTCGCTGTCGAGCGACTCCATCATGAACTTGCTGTACTCGTCGAACGACTGCCGGTCGACGTCGATACCTTGCTCGCGATAATGCGCAGCCAGCGCGTCGATCCGCATGGGATCGAGCGAATCGAGTATGAGAACGCGGCCGGCCGGCCGCTGTGCATCGCGTTTCAGATCGACGGCGCGCAAACTCTCCAGGGTGTCCCGATAGAGACGAAAGCCGTATGCCTCCACAAAAGCGTCGGTATCGGGTTCGGCCAGGCAATCCATCGCAGCCGGAATCGACAGCCATTGACGATAATGCGCACGCAACTCGCGCTGATAGTTCTTGCCCGACAGAACGGGCGCGAGCAGCACGAGGCCGTCCACGCCGCCAAGCTCCTGAGCGGCCAGCGCGGCGAGCGTGCCGCCGAGCCGCATGCCGCACAGCGTCACGCGTTCGACACCGGCGGTCTCGCGCAGCAACGCCACGGCTTGCCTGATGCTGTCGATCCATGCGCGCCAGCGGCCGGGTTCGTTCGCCTCGCCCGCCGAATCGCCCGTGCCCGGATAGTCGAAACGCAGCACGGGCATGCCGCGCGCGGCGAGCCGCTCGGCCAGCCTGCGCATGCCGCGATAAGTGCATAGCGCGTCGTAGCCGAACGGGTAGCACAACACCACGCCGTCCGCCCCGCTCGCCGGATGCAACCAGCCGAACTGGCCGCCGAACACTACAGGCCTCACGCTATGCTCCTCACGAGGTTCTCCCTTTCAACGCATTACATCAGCCATCGCATGATTGGTCTGTACGTCCCGCCACATTGACTCGGAGTCCGATATATCGGCCAACGACCGTGGCGCGGGTGATCAGCAGCGGGCAGCGCCATCAATTGCCGTGCGGCGCGCGCAGCGCGAACGTCGAGCGCGCGGCAAGCAGCACGTGATAGAGGAAACGTGCGCGCAGTCTGTCGCGCATCGGGTAATGCCTCGACAGCAGCACACGCCAGGCCGCGGCAGGCTCGCCCGCACGCGCATAGGCCGAGGCCGCGCGCGGCGCCACGCGGCGCAGGGCATCTTCGCGCGCGGCCTGCGCCGCGGCGGGCACATGGCTCTCGCGTAGCTGCGCAAACGCGTGCATGGCGGGCAGCGCATGCGTCGAAATCGACAGCGCCGTTTCACGCGATACGGACACGAACTCGTCCACGAAACAGATCGCCGTTGCCGCGACGCTCAGCCGCAACCCGAAATCGAAGTCGCACGCTTCGCCGACTTCCGCGGCCGGCCGATACGCGATGCGGCGCGCGTCCACGGTATTCACCAGATAGCCGTTGTTCGGGAACATCTGGTCGATGCCGGCCAGCGCCGGCACGGGCAGCCTTCCGGCACGCCCTGGCACACGCCGGTAATCGCGATTCAGGCGTTCGCTGGCGTCGGGCCGCGGCGTGCCGTCGTCGGCGATCACGCGCTGCTTGCCGAATGCCGCTGTCAACTCTGGACAGGCTTGCCAGCAAGCGTCGAGACGGCTCAACGCATCCGCTTCGAGCAGATCGTCGTCGTGCAGCAGTACGAGCCGGGCACCGTGTGCGCGCGCGAACAACCGGTTCACATTGGACGCCTGGCCGAGCCGCGGCACATTGCGCTCGTAACGAATGGACCGGTCGCTGTGCAAGCGGCAGCGCTCCACCACCTGCTGCGCGCTGTCATCGGTCGAATCGTCGCCGATCACGATTTCGAACTCGCCATAAGTCTGCGCGAGACAACTCGCGATGGCCTGTTCGAGCAGCGCGGGCCGGTTGCAGGTGGGAATGCAGATGGAGATCAGCCGCGCATCCAGTTCGGTCGCGCCGCTTCCCTGCTGGTCGCCGGTGCGATCAACCATGTGTGCTCCGCAAACAGTTCGCGTTCAGGCCGCTTTGCATTCTGGCCCGCGAGCGGCGCTCGAATCCGGCACGCTTCATTGTCAAACCCCGTTTGATGAATGCGCGGCAAACCGCCGCCGCGCGCACTACCTTCTGATGATTTGCATTTAACCCTGCCCGATGGCAAGTATCTGTACGGCCACACACATAGACGCGCTGGGGGCCAGGGCAATATCGAAACCTGCGACGGACCGACGCCGTCGCGTAAAGCGTGCTGCAGGGTGCGACTACGCACCGACAGCGGCCAGAACGGACCACACCATTGCAGGAATTCAGACGCCGGACCGCGCACCATGGAAAGAAGTATCGTCAGGAACATCGTCATCAATTTCGCCGGAGCGATCGCTCCAACGTTCATCTCCCTCGTCACCGTGCCCGCCTACATTCACCTGATGGGCGTCGAGCGATACGGCGTGATCAATCTGGTGTGGACCTTGATCGGCTATTTCAGCGTGCTGGATCTCGGCACGAGTCTCGCCACGGAAAATCAGATCTCCAAAGCACGCGCCGCCAACGACGACTCGATCGAGCGCATCTTCTGGAGCGCGTGGTTCATGAATCTGGGCACCGGCATCGTCGGCGGCCTGCTCATTTATGTCGGCACGGTCGTCTATATCACGCACGGCGTGAAGATCGAACCCGCCTTCCAGCGCGAAGTAATGGCGAGCCTGCCGTGGATCGCCGTGGCCGTGCCGATCGCCAACGTCTCGTGGGTATTTGCCGGCGCCATCAATGGCGTGGAACGCTTCGCCAGCTTCAACATCAACCAGACGCTCGGCACGGCGCTGTTCCAGTTGCTGCCGTTAGCGGCGATCTTCTGCTTTTCGCCCTCGCTCGCGGTGGTGATTCCGGCGGCTGTGGTGGCGCGTCTTGTCGCCGGCCTGATGCTGGGCGCGGCCGCGTTTCGCGCGCTGGGAATTCGCCGCGTGCGGATGCCGCAATGGCATGTGATGGCCGAACTGTTCCGTTATGGCCGGTGGATGCTGATGTTCTCCGGCGCCAACATGATTGCGTCGACGCTCGACCGCGTGCTGGTGGGCGCACTGCTCGGCGCGCGCTACGTGACGTACTACGCGACGCCGCAGAACCTGATCACGCGCCTGAATCTGCTGCCTATCGCGATGGTGCGCACGCTGTTCCCGCGCCTGTCGGCCGTCTCCCGCGCGGATGCGGACGCATTGGCGCATAGCGCTCTCGCCTTTCTCAACGGCGCGTTTACGCCGTGCGTGATCGTCGCGCTGTTCGCGCTCAAGCCTTTCCTGCTGCTCTGGCTCGGACCGACAGTCGCGGCCGCCGCGCCGGTCGCCAGCGTGCTCGTGCTCGGCGTATGGCTGAGCGGCCAGTGCGGGATTCTGGGCATTCTGATCCAGGCGCAGACCAGTCCGGCGGCCGTCGCCACGGTAAGCTGGTTCGAACTGCCGGTGTTCGCCGGCTCGCTATGGTGCGGGATTCACTGGTTCGGGATCATGGGCGCGGGTGTCGTCGTCACGCTGAAAACGCTCTTCGACTATGGCGTGCTGCTGGTTTTTGCGCGGCTGCACGTGTGGACCATCGTGCGCAATATGCTGGCTCACCTCGCGTTCCTGCTGGTTGCGGTCGTGCTCGCCGATTCGATCAGCGCGCTGCCGACGCTGATCGCCGCGGCACTGGTGCTGGCGCTCGCGAACCTCGGGCTGTCGCTGCATGGGTCGAGCGAACTGCGCGGCGTCGTCTACAAGCTCTGGGCACGCTTTACGCCGTCCACCAGCAGTTAAATCCGGAGAATGGCGGGTTCAAGCGGGTCGCTGTGCGCGGCCCGCTTTATCAGATCGTGGTCGATTGCGTGACGCTATCAGGCACCACCCTGCCCGATGCCGTCATCCCGCGCGTGGCGATGCTGGCAAAACGGCGCGGCTGGCAACTTGCCAACGTGCGTTCGTAGATCGACAGATAGCCGGCGCTCACCTGCTGCACGCTGAATTTTTCGAGCTTGTGCGGCGCGCGTGCGGTCAGCGCCGCATGCGCGTCGCGCGCGGTCATGAGATGCCCGATCGCCTCCGCCAACGCAGCGGGATCCTGCACCGGCACGAGTACGCCGGCTTCGCCGCCGTCGAGCATCTCGGGAATGCCGCCCACGCGCGTCGCTACGATCGCGCGCCCCAGTTCACGCGCTTCGCACAGCACGAGCCCGGCGGCTTCATAGTGCGAAGCGAGTACGAACACGTCAGCCTGGGCGAGATACGCGCGCGGGTCCGCGACAAAACCTTCGAAGCGCACTTGCGCGGCGACACCCAACTGCTGCGCCAATTCCTCCATTGCAACGCGGTCCGGCCCGTCACCGACGAGATACAGCACCGCGTCCGGCACGCGCTTGTGCAGCAGAACGAAGGCGTACAGCAGATCGCCGATGCCCTTGCGTTCATACATGCCCGACACCGTGACGACGCATGGATGCGCGAGTTGCGGCTGCGCGGGCATCGGCGTGTCGGCGAGGCGCGGCGTGCCGATCGTGCCGTTACGCACCACGCTCAGACGCTCCCGCGCAATGCCGCGCCGCGCCATTGCCACGGCCACCGCATCGCTGACCGCCACCACGTGGTCGCCCACGCCCATCAGCGTCGCGCTGCGCTGAAACTCGTTGTGCACCGTCGTGATCAGCACGTAGCGTCGCCGCAGCGCGCTCATGCGAGCGATCAACGCGCCGGTCATCATGTGCGCGTGCACGACGTCGGGATCGTATTGCGCGATGAGGCGTCTGAAGGCCGCCACCATGCCCACCACGCGGGACGGTCTAGGCGACTGCGGCAGCAGCACATGACGCACGCCGTGCCGCGCCAGCAGGGCTTCAAAGCCGCCGCCGGCCGAAGCCACCGTCACGTCGTGGCCGGCGCGCGCCTGCAGGCAGGCAAGGTCGACCATCACGTTGACGATGCCATTGCCGATGCATTTCGCGTGATTGGCGAGGTGAATGATTTTCATGGAGTCTGCGCAACAGTCGTTGAGTGAGGGGCGGCCGCGGCAGGCGGCGCGGTTTGCGGTGTGAAGCGGTACATCAGCGCTTTGCCGTACGCGTCTTCTTCCACCAGCACGAGGTATTCGCCCGAAGCGAGGCGATGGGCGGTCATCGGCATCGGCACATCGACCCAGCCGCTCGTCGAGCCGACTTCCTTGCCCGGTGAGAGGCGGCCGACATCGCGTCCGGTCGCGCGGTCGTACACACGCACCACCGCGCCGCGCGTTTCGACCGCGAAAACGTAATCGCCGGCCACGGCGAAGCCGCTGATCGACGACCAGTCCGGCGCGCCGCGGTCGGGCAAGCCGATCACATAGCGCAGCACGGGCTTGCCGCTCTTCCAGTGGTCGTAGCGGGCCAACTGCGAACCCGCGCCATTCCAGTTCTCCTGAACGAACGGATGCGCGGGCGTCGAACCGGACACGAACATGCTGTCCTGGTCGGGGAAGTAATTCAGACGTGCGATCCGGTAGAACGGCGCGGGCGGCGCATACTGCCGCATCGCCGCGTAGCGGTAGATCGGGTTGCCAACGCGGTCGAAGCCTTGCAGCGGAAAGCAGCGAATGCCCTGCGATTCGGTGCCCTGCCAGATATCGCCGTGGCTATCCACCCACCAGCCGCGCATTGGCGGCGCGTCGGTGCCGCGCAGGTTCTGGTCGAACGCCGCCGGGGAAAAGTCGCCCTTGCCCGTCATGTCGCGCCAGATCCATTCGCCCTGGCGCGGCTGGTTCGGCGGCCACGCGCCGTCGATATGCGATTGAGAGAAAAGCCCTGCGGGAATCGCGGTCTCGCGGTCGTCGGCGAAACGGTAGATCCGCAGATACGACGAGTACATGTCGGTCGTATAGAGCAGCCGGTGACCGCGCACGTCGCGCACCATCGGCATGCCGCGCTGGCCGCCGAGATACAGATGAAAATACGGATCGTACGGATAGCGGAAACGGTCCGCCGTGTAGCCGGCATACGACCACTCCTGGCCAAGCGGTCGCGAAAGATCGAGCGTGAAGCGCTTGCTGCCGCTGTACACCGAAGGCGGCTCGCCATCCACGAACTGCGCGCCGTCGACGAACAACAGTCCCTGCAGACTGAAGCGCTGCTTACCATCGGGCGTATAGCTTTCGAGCAGTGCGCCGTCGTAAGTACTCGGGCCCGTGCCGAACGGTCGCGGTCCCGCACCGTTCATCGACACGTAGAGGTTGCCGCCGCGGTCCACGCCCACGCCGGTCAGCCCGTTGAAGCGCCGCGGCCCCGGCGCGCCGGCGCGCCCCGCATAGATGCCGCGCTCCTGCCCGAAGCTCGCCGACAGTTGCAGGCCCGCTCCCTGCTCAATCGTGCTGCCCGCCGTCGCGCCGGGCGTCGCCGTGAAGATCAGGATCTGCTGGCGTACGCCGTTGTCGGCGATCAACAAACGCCCGTGCGTATCGACCGTCAGATCCACCGGCACCACGCCGTCGGGCAATGCGAGTTCGGCGAGGCGAGTGCCATCGCGCGCATGGTGAACCACGCGCCGCGCGCTGTCTGTGCGGCTGTTCTCAATGACCCACAAGGAGCCGTCGGGAGCGAGCGCGAGGCGGCCGGGCTCATGCACCGGGAATGCGCCGACCGGCTGCATGGTCTGCGCGTCGTAGATCTGCACACGGTTGTCGAGCAGGTTCGAGACGAACAGACGCGTGTCGTCGACAGCGAGGCCCCGGACCGCATAGTCCGTCTTGTCCGAATAGGTGGAGATCAACAGATACGCGAGCCGGCTGCCGGCGGGAAATTTCACCTGACCGGCGAACGGCACGCCGTCGCGAATGTCGGCGCGGCTGCGGCGCGCCACGCCCGTCCATACTTCGCCCTCGCGCGGAGTCGCGCGGTGCTTCGCCTCTTCGTTGCCGAGGCTCACCATTGTCTGTGCGACGTATACGTACTCGCTGTTCACCGCGATCGCGTCGCCGCCCATCATGCCCCAGCCATGCGACTCGCCGCCGTGGCGAACCAGTTCGCCGTTGCGGTATTGGCCGAGTTCGCCGCCGCCTTCGTCCCAGGGTGCGTTCGTGAATACGTCACCGTCGGGCGTGACGGCGAGCGCCTGCACGTCGATCTGCATCCAGCGATGATCGGCGTAGCCCCACGTATTGCCGATCCACGAGGTTCGGTAGGATAGCGAAGGATGAGCGGAGACGGCATGCGCTTCGGCGGCGGGCCGGCTGGCCGCGGCCACGGTCGTGGCGGTCGCGGTTGCCGCAGCAGTGGCTGCCGCCGCTTCGGTGGCAAGCGTCGGCCCGTGTGTCGTCCAGCCGGCACCACCCGCCGTGACCAGCACGAGCACCGGCAACGCCACGGCGATAACGCACACGAGCCGCTCGAAGGTTTTGCGTGCAGAGCTTCGCATGATCACAGGCGCATCAGAATGCGCTGATCGCTTCGCGATAAACGCGCGCAACCTGCGCGGCGACCACCGGCCGGTCGAAATGCGCGCTCGCATACGCGCGGCACGCTTCGGCATCCGGCACCGCGCGGCGCCCGAGCAGCACGTCGGCAATACCTTCGCCGATCGACCTGAAACCGCTCGACGGCAGCACCAGTTCGGACGACAGCTGCGCCACCGCTTCCGGCAGGCCGCCCACCGGCGTCACCAGCACCGGCGTGCCGGCCGCGAGCGATTCGATCGTGGTGAGCCCGAAGCCTTCGAGCGACACGGTGGGCACCACCGAAAGATCCGCCGCGCGATACCACAGCGGCACCTTCTCGTCGGCCACGAAACCCGCCAGCCGGACATTGCGCTCCAGGCCACGCGAGACGATGCGCGCCTGCAATTGCGCTTCCAGCGGCCCCTTTCCGGCGATGATCAGGAGTACGTCCGGGATCATCGGCTTGACGATAGCCATCGCATCAATCAGATCCTCGAGTCCCATGCGCGACACGAGGCGCCGCATGCAGAACAGCAGCGGCCTGTCCTGCGGCAAACGCAAACGCCCGCGCGCCTCGCGCTTCGTCGCGCGCGTATTGAAATGCGCCACGTCGACACAACCCGGCACGATACGAATGCTGTCCTCACGCACGCCATAGGTTTCGTGCAGAACGCAGCCGAATGCCTGCGAGAGCACGATATGCCGTGTCCCGCTGCGATACACGAAACGTTCGAGCGCGACACGCGCCGCGCGAGACCAGCCGCCACCGCCGCCCGGAAACGATTCGGCCGCCCACGGTCCGTGAAAATGCACGACCTTCGGCACGCGGCGAAATACGCCCACAGTCGGCGCCGCGTAGAGCGCGAAATGCGAGGCGACCACGTCGGGCATCTTCGCGGCCCGCAGCGCGCGCGACTGCCTACGCGAGCCCCACAACCGCGTGCCGAGTTGCGACTGCGCGCCGGCAAAGGCCAGCACGCGCCCGCCCGACGCATCGAACACGCCCGGCGTGCCCGCCACCATGCCGCGCACATTGACGCCCTGGTCGGGCAGCGTATCGATCAACGCCTTGAACATGCGGTCGAGGCCGCCCGGCCTCTCGTTGAACCAGTGCATACCGATTTGCAGCGAGTCGATGGACATATCGGTCATAGCTCCGCCGATGCGGTCGCACACGCCGCCGGCAGCTCGCGCGACGTACGCCGCGCATGCACCTGCTCATAAACCGACAGATAACGCTCGGCCATAGCCTGCCAGCTCAAGGTGCCGGCTACCGCGCGCGCGGCGAGGCCAAGGCGTCGCGCGTAGTCCGGTTCCTTCGCGAGATGTTCGATCGCCACGGCGAGCGCGGCGGCGTCGTTGGGATCGTCGAGCACGATGCCGCTGCCGCGCGCGATCACTTCCGCGCCGCCCGCGGTACGCACGGTAATGACCGGCAGTCCGGCGGACAGCGCTTCGAGCAGCACGAGTCCCATCGGCTCGTAGCGCGAGGGAAATACGAACGCATCGACCGAGCGCATCAGCGCGGGCATGTCCATCACCATGTCCGTGAAGTGGACCCGCTGCGTCAATCCGAGCGACTCCACCAGCGCGGGATACGGACTGTTGTGCAAAATCCCCGCGACCGCCAGATGCACGTTCGGGGGCGTACGCACGAGCGCATGCAGCACCGTGTCGAGATTCTTGCGCGACATGCGCAGGTCGCCGGCGAACAGCAGCATGAACGGTCCTTGCGGCAGATTGAAGCGAGCCCGTTCCGGCGCACCGGGCGTGAATTCGCCGGTGTCGACGCCGTTATGGATCACCTGCACGCGTGCCCCGCCGATGCCCAGCGCGCGAACCTCGCCCGCCACTTTCTGCGACACCGGCACGATCACTTCGGCGTGCCGGAATGCCCACTTCTCACACACGATGTTCAGCAGCGTGTAGGTGACCTGGTACGCGTGATACAGGTTGTGCAGCAGCCGGAACGGATAGAAGCCGCAGCGATACCAGCCGTCGTGGACGAAATGCGCGGCGTTGACATCGGCACGCGCCCACGCAATGAAGCCGTTCACGTGCACCACGTCGAACTCGTTGCGATGCGCGCGAATCCATGCGCCGCAGCGCCACGCGAACATCTGGTATTGAAGCAGCTTGGTCGGCAAGCGGCTGGTGGCGACCTGCACGAAGCGCACGTGGGGATGCTGCACCAGTTCAGGCGCCGCCTCGGCGGCGAGCAGCGTCACCGAATGACCGGCGGCGAGCGCCGCCAGCACGATTTCATAATTGACCCGCCCCTGGCCGTCGTTCTTGCGCACGACGTGGGTGACGATCAGAATCCGCATCCTCTTGTCCTTCATCTGGATATCTTGTTGTGACGTGGCGAAGCCGCGGCGGCCACGTTCTGGCGTTCGCGCGCATAACGCAGCGAGATCACCGGCAGCGTCACGCCGAGAAAGAAAAACATTCCCGATACGGAGGTCAGCGTGTTGATGAAAATCATCATCGAGAAAATCGCGACGGCCACGCCGACGCCGGAAATCGCCAGCAGGTCGTTCGGATGCAGCCGGCTCGCGCGGTACGCGCGCCACAGCAGCATGAGCACGCCGGTGGCGTACAGCAGCGTGCCCGGCCACCCCATCACGAAGGGGACTTCCATCAGGCCGCTGTCGAAATCGACCATCGCCGTGGATGATTTGTCGTCGGAGAGCTTGGTGCCGAGTCCGATCGTGCCGAGCCCCTGCCCCGCGATGTCGGTGAACGCCGAGGAGAAGAAGCTCTTGTAGAACTCCGCGCGCGCCTGGTAGCTGTTGTCCTGGCCGAGGTTCTGCATCGTGCTGAAGCGCTGTATCACCGGTTCGGCGACCTGATCGATCATCATCAGCGGCGCGGCCATTACGGCCAGTCCCAGCACGCCGGCCAACAGACGCATGCGGCTTTTGCCGTTGAGCATGAGAAACGAATACGCGAGTGCGATCGCAAAGCCGCCCCACGTGCTGCGCGCGCTGGTGAGCAGCAGCACGGGAATTCCCACGCAGCCCAGCACGATGCGCGCTTTACCGCGTGCCGCGAACGACATCAGCAGAATCGTCATGAGCGTCACCGCGAACGGGCCGCACGAGTTCATCGTGCTGCTCACGCGCATGCCGAACGGCACGGGCTGCCCCTCGGACTGCATTTTCGAAGCGATCAGCCAGAACGCGTCCCACGGCATCGGCGAAACGAATTCGACGAGGCCGTACACGCTCATCAGGAGTCCGCCATAAACAAAGGTCTTCAGCAGCACCCGGTGATAGTCCGGATAATGGCGCCACGTGACGGTGAGATAAAACGCCACCATCACGGGATACAGCCAGTTGATGAGCGTGTAGGTCGCGGCGGCTGGGCCGACCTGCGCCATGCCGACCACATACGCATACAGCAGCGCGATCACGATCAGCACGAGCGGCGCCGCGCGGCGCTGCCCCAACAGCGAGACATGCTTGAGCAAGGTCAGGCCGGTGAGCGCGACGGCAAGCAAAGGCGCGATCATGATCGGACTTTGATCATTGAACGCACCGTTGACGAAGTCCGCGAGACGGCGCACCTCGGGCGTCAGGAAAAACAGCCAGCAGACGAAACCGAGGTAATGCGCGGGCGAGCGCCAGTACAACAGCAACGCGATACCGAACGCTGCGAACGGAAAGAAGTACTCGACCAGTCGGCCCTGATGCAGCGCGATCAGCCCCAACGTCACCGCAAACAGCAGCAACGGCAGGCGCAGCGGATGCCGCAGGCCTCTGACCTGCCTGCGCGTAACCGGCGCAAGCGGCACCGCAGTCGGCGCGGCGGGTCCGGAAACCGTGCCGGGCAGCGCGCGCGGCCTGTCCGGCGCCGGTCTCGCCAGTGCAAGCTGCGCACTGGATGGCGTGACGAGCATTCGCCCCATCACAGCAACTCGAAAGTATTGACCAGCACGGCGCTGTCGCGCTCGCGGCGCCGCACGCCGAACAGCGGCTGACTCACGCGCACCTGGCGAGTGAGGCCGATGAACGGCACGCCATGTTCGAGATACGGCCCTTCAGTCTTGCGAAAGCCGAATTGCTCATAGAAGCCGCGCAAACCGAGCGGTGCGCTGACACGCGCGGCATGTCCCGGCCAACGTTCGGCGAGCGCCTGCAGCACGCGTTCGAGCAGCAGTTCGGCGGTGCCGTCGCCGCGTCGCAGCGGGCTCGTCAGCACCTTGTCGATGGTGATCTCCGGATCTTCCGCGTCGCCCGGTTGCAGGCGCGCATAGGCGAGAATCGGCATCGGGCGCGCCATGTCCTCCACGGCGAATACATGCAACGCGTTTTCGTCGCGGCCGTCGGCGTCGAGACAAACATGCGATTGTTCGACCACGAACACCGCGCTGCGCGCCCGCAAGATCAGATACAACTCGCGTGCCGAAAGTTGATCGAATTCCAGCGTTTTCCAGTTCATCACGTTCCCCAGCGGTCCAATAAATTCAACGAAGCCGGCATCGCGCGCCCGCCTCGACGGCCTGGCTGCCTGCGCCGGCCCGTTCTGATGGCTACACGGTACGTCCGCAAACCGCGTGTTTCCGTGCGCCATCGCACTGACGCTGGGCTTTGACAATTCTTAAATACAGGACATCGGGGCACGGCATGTCAGCACGCCGCCTGAAACCGCACGCCGTGACTGTGAACGCGTCGCGCCCGGCAAATGGACCACACCGGCATGCGCCGCGGCAATGGACACAAAAACGATTCACGTGCGTTCGATCGATGTCCGCAACATTCGAGACCGTTGAATAACTGGGGGACCACACCATGAAAACCGCATTGCGACGCATCCTTTCCGAATCGGCCCGCCTGGATGTCCCGCCGGACACCCTGGCCGACGACGCCGATCTGTACGCCGCGGGCTTGTCATCGCTCGCGACCGTGCATCTGATGCTGGCAATCGAAGATGAATTCGGCATTGAAATTCCGGACCGTCTGTTGACGCGCCGGCTGTTCTCCAGCATCGATTCGATGGCCGCCGCGGTGACCGAGCTGCAACAGGCGAAGGCGGCAGCATGAACGCCCCCTTGCTGGATGCGGCGCCGTCGGCCGCTCATACGCCGGCGCACGACGAAACCGACCCGTCGGTCATTCTGACCGCTGTCGAAACCGAACCCGGCTGGCGCGCGGCCGCGCAACGCTGTGCCGCGGTGGCCGCGCAGTTCGCGGACTCGGTGGATCGCGAAGCACGCTTTCCGGTCGAAGCATTCGACGCCCTCAAGCGCGAGCGCCTGCTCTCGGCGATGGTGCCGGCGGCGTTCGGCGGCGCGGGCCTGTCGCTCGCCGACGTCGGCGCGATCTGCGAAACGCTGGCGCAAGGCTGCGCCTCCACCGCAATGGTGTATGCGATGCACCAGATTCAGGTGGCGTGCATCGAGGCGCACGGCAGCAGCTCGGCGTGGCACCGGAAGTTGCTCGCGCAACTGGTCGAACACCAATGGCTGCTGGCTTCGGCCACTTCGGAGGAGACCATCGGCGGCAATATGCGCACCAGCGCCTGCGCAGTCGAGCTCGACGCTGCGCGCTTTCGCATCGAAAAGCTCGCACCGACGATCTCGTATGGCGCGCACGCCGACGGCATTCTCGTCACGGCCCGCCGCACCGCCGAGTCGGCCGCGGCCGACCAGGTGCTGATCGTCGCGCTGCGCGCCGATACGCAGCTGGAAAAGCGCGGCGGCTGGGACTCGATGGGTATGCGCGGCACCTGCAGCGAGGGCTTCCGGCTCATCGCCACGGGACTGGCCGAACAGCTTCTGCCGACACCGTTCGCTGAGATCGCCGATCAGACCATGCTGCCCGTCTCGCACACGCTGTGGGCCTCGGTCTGGACCGGCGTGGCCAGCGACGCCGTGAATCGCGCGAAAGCCTTCTTCCGCGCACAGGCGCGTTCGAAGCCCGGTTCGATTCCGCCGGCCGGCTTGCGCCTCGCCGAAGCGGTCGGTCTGCTGCAGATGATGCAGGCGCGCCTCGCGGTCGCGCTGGAGGCGGCGCGGGCCGCCCACAGCGCGCGTCACGGCGGCTCGCAAGCCGATGCGCCGCTCGCGGCCATGCTCGGCTTCGCCTCCGACATGAACACGCTGAAGACGAGCATCTCCACCACCGCGCTGCAAGTCGTGCAGGAAGTGCTGATGATCTGCGGCATGGCGGGCTACAAGAACGGCACACCGTACAGCGTCGGGCGCCATTTGCGCGACCTGTACTCGGCGCCGCTGATGATCAACAACGACCGCATTGCGCAGAACACCGCGAGCCTGTTGCTCGCGCAACGTCCTGCCGCCCCCGGGAGAGCCTGAGATGAACACGATGACCGATACCGCCGCGCTCGCGGCCGCAGCACAGCAGGCCGAAGCGCCGAGCTTCCGCGATGAACTGCTGGCCGCGGGCCTGTTGATCGATACCGGCGAAAACGGCCTGTACGGCCGCAGTCAGATTTTCGAAGACGTGGTGGACCGTCTGAACGTGGCGATCACGCATCTGGGCGCGGACCAGCAGCCGGAAGTGCTGCGCTTTCCGCCCGCCATGCGCCGCACCGACTTCGAAGACAGCGAGTATCTGAAGAGCTTCCCGAATCTGGCCGGCACGATTCACTCGTTCTGCGGCGACGACATGGGCCACCGGCGCCTGTTGCGCGCACTCGACGACGCCATGACCGAAAGCGACGACGACCGCAGCGACGCATGGATGGCGCAGCAGAAACCGACCCGCGTGGTGCTCACGCCGGCCGCCTGCTATCCGATCTACCCGGTGATGGCGCGGCGCGGTCCGTTGCCCGCGAACGGCCGCACGATCGACGTGCTGTCGTATTGCTTCCGTCACGAACCCTCGCTCGATCCCGGCCGCATGCAGATGTTCCGTCAGCGCGAATACGTGCGCCTCGGCAACGCTGAACAGGTGATGGCGTTCCGGCAGATGTGGATCGAGCGCGGCTCGCTGCTCGTCAATCTGCTGCAGTTGCCGGTCGAAGTGGATCTCGCCAACGACCCGTTCTTCGGCCGCGGCGGCAAGATCGTCGCCGACAGCCAGCGTGCCCAGGCGCTCAAGTTCGAACTGCTGATTCCGGTGGCCGACCCGCGCGGCAAAACGGCTTGCCTGTCGTTCAACTATCACATGGAACACTTCGGCGCGATCTGGAAGATCGAGTGCGACGACGGCACGGTCGCGCATACGGGCTGTGTCGGTTTCGGCATGGAACGCATCACGCTCGCGCTGTTCCGTCATCATGGGCTCGACGTGAACGCGTGGCCGGACGACGTGCGCGCGCTGCTGTGGGGCGATACCGAAGGACGGGTGGCGCATGGCATCGCGACCATGCAGACAGCGTCCGACGCGGCGGCGCAAGACGCCGGAGAGCGCGTATGAATCCGTCGATGACACCTTTGCCGAACGGCGCGCACACCGCCTTCCCGCCCAGCCGGCGCGCCGATCCGCCGCTCGCGGGCGGCATCGCCACGGTCACGCCAGTCACGCCGGTCACGCGTTCGCGCGAGCATGCGCCGCATGCGCTGCATCAGGGCGAGCGTGTGTGGCAGGAGACCAACTGCTACGTGGACCTGTGGATCGAATTGCTTCATGGCTTCGGCCTCGATCCGCGCGCGGCGTTCGGCTTTACCGTCACGCAGGATTTCGAAGGCGACCAGTTCACCTTCTTCAAGTTTCCGCTCGAGGATATCGAACGGCTCTACGGCACCCAGGTGCAGGAACTGGCCATCTACGATTCACTCGAAGCTCGCGTGCTCGCGCAGACTTCGCGCGGTCATACGGTGCTGGCGGAAGTGGACGGCTATTACCTGCCGAACACGCGCGCCACGTCGTACCGGCGTGAGCATCCAAAAACCACGGTGGGCATCGACTTCATCGATCCCGACGCGCGCCGTCTCGGCTATTTTCACAACACCGGCTATCACCGGCTCGACGGCGAGGACTACGACGGCGTATTCCGCAAGCTGCCGCAGTTCGCGCAGCAGCCCGATCTGCTGTTTCCGTACGTGGAATTCGCCAAGCAGGCGCGGCCCGCGCTCGAAGGCACCGCACTGGCGGAGGCATCGGCGGAACTGCTGTGCGCGCATCTTGGGCGCCGGCCGCTCGTCAATCCGGTTTCGCAATGGCGTGCCGCGTTTCCCGCGCATCTCGAGACGCTGCTCGAACGCGGCGAAAAGTTTTTCCACCCGTACTCGTTCAACCTGATGCGCCAGCTCGGCGCGAACTTCGAGTTTCTCTCGAAGTATCTGCTGTGGCTTTCCGCGCAAGGCTTCGAGATTCCGGCATCGATTCCGGCAGCGGCGCAGAGCATCGCGTCGGAGTCGATGGTCATGCAGTTCCGGCTCGTGCGGGCCATTACCCGCGGGCGCCGCGATCTGTGCGAAGACTGCTTCGACGTGCTCGAAAGCGCTTACGAAAAGACGCTGCCGCCGCTCGCCGCGCTGGTGCTGTGACGCGCCGCGCGAAGCTTTGCGGACTTCTCAGGAACCTGCCGTGGATGGACTGACGATCAACCTCGCGCCCGATGAAGGCGACGCGAGCGGAGCGCTCGTGAGCGCGCCTGACGAAGCCCGCAGCGCCGCGCATACCGGTGCACATGTCGATGTCGCCTCGGCACGGGCATCGCAAACACTCTGGCCGCAGCGGCTCGATATCGGCTGGCAGTGTGTCAGCACGCCGGCGGGCGCATGCGCGTCGCCCGCCGATTTACCCGCACATGGCTGGCTCGCCGCGCAAGTGCCCGGCACCGTTGCGAGCGCGCGGCGTGCCGCGGGTCTGCTGGACATCTCGCAGCCGCCGCCGCTTGCCTTCGACGATCACTGGTATCGCCTCGCGCTCGAAGGCAGCGGCCAACGCCGCTTGCGCCTGCATGGCCTCGCGACCGTCGCCGAAGTGTGGCTCGACGGCGTCAGGCATCTCGACTCCGATTCGATGTTCGTTACGCACGATCTCGACATCGAACTGAACGGCAGCGCGACGCTCGCGCTGTGCTTCCGCTCTCTCACCCCGGCATTGGCGGCAAAACGTTCACGCGCTCGCTGGCGGCCACGGCTCGTGTCGCCGCCCACCTTGCGCAACGTGCGCACCACGCTGCTCGGCCATATGCCAGGCTGGTGTCCTTCGGTGCAGGCGGTCGGGCCGTGGCGTCCGGTCGAATTGCTGAGCGACGCGCCTCACGCATTCGACACCGTGGACATGTCGAGCCGGCTCGACGGCGACGACGGCGTTGTTTCGTTGACGCTACGTTTCGTTCGTCCACAGAATGAAGCGAACTTACGCGCCTCGCTTAAATGCAGGGATGGTGTTTCGTCTTTGCAATGGCGTGATGCATATACACTGACCGGCAGCGTGCGCGTGCCGTGTGCGCAGCGCTGGTGGCCGCACACGCACGGCGAGCCCACGTTATATTCATTGACGTTGCAGCTTGATGACGGGCACCCGACATCTCACGTATTGGGTTTGGTCGGCTTTCGCAGCATTGAAGTGGACCGCGGCGCCGACGGCATGGGCTTCGCATTGCGCGTAAATGGCCTGCCGGTGTTCTGCCGCGGCGCGTGCTGGACCAGTGCGGACCTCGTCACCCTCAACGGCACTGAGGCGCAACTGCGCCACGCTTTCACGCTGGCCCGCAATGCAGGCATGAACATGTTGCGCGTGGGCGGCACGATGGTCTACGAGTCCGACGCGTTTTATGCGCTCGCCGACGAATACGGCATGCTCGTCTGGCAGGACTTCGCGTTGGCGAATTTCGACTACCCGAGCGATGCCGCGTTCAGTGCGTCGATCGAGCGCGAAGCCACCCAGTTTCTGACGCGCACACGGCGCTTCGCTTCGCTCGCGGTACTGTGCGGCGGCAGCGAAGTCGACCAGCAGGCGGCCATGTTCGGCCTGCCGCCTTCGATGCGCGCGCAACCAATCTTCACCGAACAGTTGCCCGCCATCGTCGCGCGCGAACGGAGCGACGTGCCGTACGTGAGCAACTCGCCATCGGGAGGCGTGTGGCCGTTTTCGACTAACGAGGGCGTCACTCACTACTACGGCGTAGGCGCCTATCAGCGTCCGCTCGACGACGTGCGCCGCTCGCAAGTGCGCTTCGCCGCCGAATGCCTCGCCTTCGCCAACGTGCCCGACGACGCCACCTTGCACGACGCGCCCGGCACGATTCATCTGCACGATCCGCGCTGGAAAGCCGCCGTGCCGCGCGACCCCGGCGCCGGCTGGGATTTTGACGACGTGCGCGACCACTATCTGCAAACGCTGTACGGTGTCGAGCCCGCATGCTTGCGTTACGAAGACCCCGAGCGTTATCTGGACCTGTCGCGCGCAGTGGTCGCCGAACTGATGGGAGACGTATTCGCCGAATGGCGCCGCAACGGTTCGACATGCGGCGGTGCGCTGGTCTGGCAGCTTCAGGATTTGCGAGCCGGTGCAGGCTGGGGCTTGATCGATGCCACAGGACGGCCTAAAAGCGCCCTGCACGGCCTCGCGAAAGCCCTGCAACCCATTCAGGTGCTGATGACCGACGAGGGCCTCAACGGGCTCGATATTCATCTGCTCAACGAGCGCGCGCAGCCCCTCGTCGCACAACTCGAACTGGTCTGCCTGCGCGAGGGCAGCGTCAAGGTCGCCTGCGCAAGCTGCGAAGTCGAGCTTGCGTCGCACAGCGCGCAACGTATAAGCGCGGCCGCGTGCCTCGGCCAGTTCTTCGATTTCACGCACGCGTACCGCTTCGGCCCGCGCGCGCACGACGTGGTGATGGCCACGCTGCGCGACAAGGCGAGCGGCGAGATCGTTTCGGAAGCGTTTTATCTGCCGGAGCGGCGCGTTGCCGGGCGCCACGATCTGGGAGTGAGCGTTGCCGCCGAGCGTAACGGCGACGGCTGGCAGCTCGTGATCGAAACAAAGCGCTTTGCGCGCTTCGTTCATATCGTTGACACACACTACCGCGCCGCACACGACTGGTTCCATCTGCCGCCGAACCGGCGTTGCGTCGTGCCGCTCATTCCGCTCATGCCGCACGACGGATTCGTTGCACACGCATCGAATGCCGTGTTTAAAGCCGATGCAACATACGCGGCGCCCGCCGGCGAAGTTCGCGCGGTCAATGCGATATCCGCCACGTTCTACGGCTGAACGTCTCCCTGATCTGGCCACCCCTTCGCGAGGCGCGTAAAACCTCGCGCTGCGCGAATCCATCTGTCTGGTCTGCGGAATCACTGTTGGTTTTTCTCAGACTTTTGCGGCGCCAAAAACATCATCGGTGCGGCGCCGCACATAGCGTGTCGAACACATCTGAATCAATTCCGGCACATCCCGGACGCCGCATGAAAACACGCCCAGTAAGGCTGATTCACCCCTGAGACACCTGGCACCCACCCCCTTCCGTCAGCCGCCAGCCCAGTCCCAGCAAGGCATTGATCCAAACGAAGGGGCTCTGCGAAACGTGCGGCGGGCGCGAGGCCGGTGTACAGATTTGAAACAAAAAGCCGCGTTTGGCTTCGCGCAGCGCTAAGCCTTCGTGCGTTACCCCGCACCAGTCCTCGTTTTCCCTATCGCTGGCACGCTCCTCGCTAATAGAAGAGCGCAACACCGCGTCACCGCAGACGAGATAGACAACAACGGCGGCGCATCAGGCCAATACGGGGCCGGTCCTGTTCATCCTTCGCTGCTCGCCAGGCAGCACGTGTTTATCAAGGGATGCAGGCATCGGATCAAAAACAGAAAGTCACGCAGAGCGCGACTTTCACGCGAGGACCGATCATGTTGACACTTCAATCCGATTTGCACGGTAACCATTTGCTCGGCGCACTGCCGTCCCACGAATGGCAGGCACTGGCACCCCACCTGGAACTGGTTCACCTGCGCACCGAGCAATTGCTGTGTGACTCGGGTCAACGCATTCATCATGTCTACTTCCCCACCACCGCGATCATCTCGATGCTCTCGACGATGGAAGACGGCAGCTCCGTCGAAATCGCCGCGGTCGGCCGCGAAGGCATGACGGGCGTGCCGGTGCTCACGGGCGGCGAAACCATGCCGAACCGCGTGCAGGTCCAGTGCGCCGGTTTCGCGTACCGGATGAGCGCACAGGCGCTCAAGCAGCAATTTGCCCGCTCCGACTTTCTGCGCCGCCTGATGCTGCTGTACATGCACGCCCTGCTCACGCAAGTCGCGCAAACCGCCGCCTGCAACCGTCATCACGCGCTGAACAAGCAACTGTGCCGCTGGTTGCTGATCGAGGTGGACCGCGTTGCATCGAACGATCTCACCGTTACCCAGCAACTGATCGCCGACATGCTCGGCGTGCGCCGCGAAGGCATTACCGAAGCGGCCGGCAAGTTGCACGACGAAGGCCTGATCCATCACAGCCGCGGCCATATCAAGGTGCTCGACCGCAAAGGACTCGAGGCACGCGCCTGCGAATGCTATGGCCTCGTCAAGCGCGAATTCGACCGCCTGCTGCCGCGTCTGCGCCAGGCCGAAGCCGTCGAGTAAGCGCAGGTCCGTTCGACTAATGGGTAGAGTCAAACATGTTCAGGAATACTGCGCGATTCCTCGACGCACTCTTCGTGATTGCGGGAGGCCTGCTCGCTCACTGGATGCGGTTCTCGACGCCGATTGCGCTGTCGGACACCGAGCGTCTTCTGATCGCCTTTAACTGCGTACTGGTCCTGCTGCTGTTTCCCGGCTTCGGGGTCTATGAAACCTGGCGCGGCAAACACCTGTCATCCATGCTGGCGAGAGTGGCCGCGGCGTGGATAGTGGTGGTCGCCACCGCGCTCTTTCTCGCGTTCACGCTGCATCGCATGGATGCCGTGTCGCGTTTGTGGTTCGGCTACTCCACGCTGATTTCCGGCGCACTGATCATCGCGACCAAGTGCCTCGTGCACGTGGCGCTGCGCATCGTGCGGCGCCGCGGGATGAACTACCGCACCGTGGCGATTGTCGGCGCACCCGGCTTCGCACGCACGCTGCTCGCCCATCTCGAACATGCGCCGCAAGCCGGCTTCAAGCCGGTGTGCGTATTCGACACCAGCATCGAAGCGGCCGAATCGTACGGCGCGCGTCTGAACCGCCTGCCGGTACTGACCGATCTGAACGCCTTCGCCGCCAGGGTGCGCGAAGAACACGTGAACGAAGTGTGGCTCGCGTTGCCGCTTTCCGAAGAACATACGATCTACCGGTTCACGCGCATGTTCCGGCATGACTTCGTGAATCTGCGCTTCATTCCCGATGTGCGCAGCCTTTCGCTTTTCAATCACGCGCTGGTCGATGTCGTCGGTTTACCCACGCTCAATCTGAGCGCGACGCCCTTCTCGTCGCCGCAGATGTGGCCCAAGCTGATCTTCGACCGCCTGTTCGCGGCGGCTGCGCTGCTGGCGCTCGCGCCGGTGTTCGTGGTGCTCGCGATCGGCATCAAGCTCAGCTCGCCGGGACCGGTGTTCTTTCGCCAGATTCGCAAGGGCGTGGACGGCCAGCCGTTCGCGATCTACAAGTTCCGTTCGATGACCGTGCATCACGAAGCGCAGGGCCAGCTCACCCAGGCCTCGCGCAACGACGCCCGCGTCACGAAGCTCGGCGGCTTCATGCGCCGCACTAGCCTCGACGAGCTGCCGCAATTCCTCAACGTACTGCTCGGGCAGATGTCCGTGGTCGGCCCGCGTCCGCATGCGGTCGAACACGACGATCTCTACAAGGATCAGGTGTACGGCTACATGTACCGCTACCGGATCAAACCGGGCATTACCGGCTGGGCCCAGGTCAACGGCTATCGCGGCGCCACCAGCAAGGTGGAAAAGATGGAAGCGCGCGTCAAGTTCGATCTCTTCTACATCTACAACTGGTCGTTCTGGTTCGACATGAAGATCGTGTTCATCACGATCTTCAAGGGCTTTGTCGGCCGCAACGCATTCTGATCATGCCAATACGGGAACCGTTCGTGAAAGTCTCCGTGATCGTGCCGACCTACCGGCGCACCGCCGACCTGGCGCGCTGCCTCGCGGCACTCGACGCCCAGGAGCGCCGCGCCGACGAAGTGATCGTGATCGCACGCCACGACGATTACGCCACGCTCGACTGGTTGCGCACCCGCGAGGCCAACCGGCCCGACTCGCGCCGCGCGGTCGTGCTGGTGCGCGAGCCGGGCGTGGTCGCCGCTTACAACCTCGGCATCGAAAGCGCCAGCGGCGACGTGCTCTGCTTCACCGACGACGACGCCGCGCCGCACTCCGACTGGGTCGCGCGGATCGCGCGCGCCTTCGAACGCGATGCGACGCTCGGCGGCCTGGGCGGACGCGACATCGTGCACGAACGCAACGGCATCCTGCAAGGGCAGAAGCCGCGCGTGGGGATCGTGCGCTGGTATGGGCGAACCATCGGCAATCACCATATCGGCCACGGTGAGGCGCGTGAAGTCCACGTGCTCAAAGGCGTGAACATGTCGTTTCGCCGCGAGGCGATCGGCGCGCTGCGTTTCGACGCCCGCTTGCGCGGCACCGGCGCGCAGGTTCACTGCGAGATGGCCTTCAGTCTGGACGTGCAGCGGCGCGGCTGGAAACTGATCTACGACCCGGCGCTGCTGGTGGAGCACTTCCCCGCCCAGCGCAGCGACGAAGACCAGCGTTTCACCTTCAACGACGCGGCGTTCTATAACGCGTCGTTCAATCTCCGACTCATCATGTGCGAATACCTGACGCCACCCGGCCGATGGGCGTTCGTTGCTTACTCGACGCTGATCGGCGATCGCGCGGACCCGGGGTTCCTGCGCGCATTGTCGCTAGCGTTCGAGCGCGGCGGCGTGGCACTTGCGCTTCGCAAATGGCGGGTCGGTTTACGCGCAATGCGCGGGGCATGGCAGGAAGCGATGCGCTGACCGATCGACGCACCGGATCGACGCACCGGTTTCTCGCGAGGGACCACGACATGATCATCAAAACAATGGCCGCCGAGCTCGCGGCCGTACCGCTCTTCCACACCGCGCTGTTGTTCAGAAAAATTGCTCGCAACGGGGAATCACTATGAGTACATATGACATGCTGGAGCCGGGACCGGCGTCCAGCAGCGACGAAGATGCCGTGATGCGCGACCTCCTGCGCATGGTCATGGATCAGATCTGGTGGGTGATCGGCATTGCCGCGAGCGTGATTCTCGCCGCGGTGCTCTATACGAAGATCGCCACACCGATCTATTCCGCCGACGCGCTGCTTCAGGTCGACGCGCAAAGCAGCAACAACGGCAGCGGGCAAGCGCAGAACTCGGCGTCGCTAATGCCGACGGTCGGCCCGATGCGCACCGACGCCGAGATCGAGATCGTCAAGAGCCGCGCCGTGGTCGAACCCGTGGTCGAACAGTTCAAGCTGAACTTCACCACGTCCGAGAAGTCCGTGCCGGTGCTCGGCAGGATTTCGGCGCTGTTCGCGCGTCCGGGCCATCCGCTCGGCGCGGCCTTCGGCCTGGATTCGTATGCGTGGGGCGGCGAGCAATTCGAGGTCCAGTCGATCACCGTGCCGAAGTCGCTCGAAGGCGCGCGCCTGACCTTGCGCGTGCTGGACCACGGCCGCTACGAACTGAGCGACGCGTTCGGCCAGCAGATCCTGACCGGCGTGGCCGGCCAGGAAGCCGAAGGCGGCGGCGTCACGCTGTTCGTGAAGACACTGGTGGCGCGTCCCGGCACCGAGTTATACGTGACGCGCTACAACCAGCTCGACGCGGTCAACGGCCTCGCGGCCGGTTTGCAGGTCACGGAGAAAGGCCGCGACACCGGCGTCGTGCAACTGTCGTACACGGGCACCGACCCGCACGCGATCACCGACATCGCCAACGCGGTGGCACAGTCGTATCTGAAGCAACGCACCGAGCGCGCGCAGGAAGAAGCGAGCCGCATGCTGACCTTCCTGAACGGCGAATTGCCGCGCCTGCGCGAAGAAGTGAAGAGGACGGAAACCGCCTTGTCGGAGTATCAGTCGAAAGTCGGCTCGTTCTCGTTCCAGCCGACTCAGGAAGCCGGCGTGTATCTGGCCGGCGGCCTCGACTACGACAAGCAGCTCGGCACGCTGCGCATCCAGCGCGCGCAACTGTTGCAGCGTTTCACCGAAGCCTCTCAGGAAGTGCAGCAGGTCGACGCGCAAATCGCCGCGATGACGCGTGAGAAAAAGCACTTCGAAGATCACTTCGCGTCCCTGCCGAGTTCCGAGCGCAACGCCATCGCGTTGCAGCGCGATGCGAAGGTTGCCGAAGAAATCTATGTGACGCTGCTGAACAAGACGCAGGAGCTGTCGATTTCGCGTGCCGGCACGATCGGCAACGTGCATATCATCGACGAAGCGTTGCTGCCGTCCCAGCCGGTGCGGCCGAAGTCGGCGCTGATCATTTCGGCCGGCACGGTGCTCGGCGTGATCGGCGGCATTCTGTTCGCGTTCTGCCGCCGCACGTTCTTTACCGGCGTGTCCGATCCCGAGTTCGTCGAACGGCGCTTTCATCTGCCGATCTTCGGCTCGATCGCCTTCAGCCCGGAACAGGCGCGCAGCGACCGGCAATTGAGCGCGACGCGCCGCGCCGCCCTGCCCGCGCCGCGCTCCACGCCGACGGAGGTACGTGCGGCCGCCGACGAACCTGCGGGCGTCATGCGGCTGTTGCGGCCGCGCCCGGCGGCCGGCGGTCAAGCCAGTGTGCCGGTGGGCACGCAGACCATCATCGGGTCGGGCAAGACACCGATACGGCCGCTACTGGTCAAGACGCATCCGTACGATACGACGGTGGAAGGCTTGCGCGGTCTGCGCGCCACGCTGCAATTCGGTCTGCTCGACGCGCCCAACCGGATCGTCGCGATCACGAGCCCGGCACCTTCGGACGGCAAGAGCTTTTTGTGTGCGAACCTCGCCGCGCTGATGGCGGAATCGGGCAAGCGCGTGCTGCTGATCGACGCCGATCTGCGGCGCGGCCGGCTCGCGCACTATCTCGGCCGCTCGCCGAACGGCGGCCTGACCGAGTTGCTGACCGGCGAGGCGGACCTCGAAACCGTGGCGCGCGCGACCGGCGTGGACGGCCTGCACTTCATCGCGGCGGGCGCCTATCCGCCGAATCCGTCGGAGATTCTGACGTCGTCGCGCTTCAGCGAGATTCTTGCGCGCTTCGAGCAGGAGTTCGATCTGGTCATCGTGGATACGCCGCCGCTGCTGGCCGTGGCTGACGCGGCGGTGGTCGCCAACATCGCCGGGTCCACCGTGCTGGTGATGCGCTCCGGCGCACACACCGAAGGCCACGTGGCCGACGCGCTGAAGAAGTTGCGGCGCGCGCGGGCCCGGGTGGTAGGCGGCGTGATGAATGCCGTGCCGCTCAAGAGCCACAATCGCAACGGCACGTACGACTATGCGTATGCGTACACGTACTCCGCCGGTGATCCGCCCGACATTCACGCGCCAGGCTAGAGCGCGTTGAGCGTGGGATAACGAAAAGGGCTGCGCCGCATCGAGGGCGCAGCCCTTTTTGTATTGGGCGGGTCTACAGGGCGGAGGGAGGACACCGATACCGGCGGTTAGAAATGCCGCCGACGGTGCATGGACAGAACCGAACCGAAGTGATGTGAAGAGAAGTGAACTGAAGGACCGGAAAAAGCTTGCCGGTCAGCGCAGCGCATGGCACAGGGCCGGCGCTGCGCCGTTTTTACAGAAACGCACTGACGTCGGTATGAAAACGCACGGCCAGGGCCTTGGCCACCTTCTTGCTGATGGCGCGGCGGCCCGCAAGAATGTCGCTCACCACGGTGGGCGATGCGATACCTATCAGGTCTTTTTGCCTGAGCCCATGCGTTTCCAGCAAATGACGCAACACCTCGCGCGGTTCCGCTTTTGGAATCGTGACGTTGTGCGCTTCCCAGCTTTCGATCAGGTCGGTCACGATCGCGAACAGATCGGACAGCGGATCCTCCTCGTTGCCGTTCAGATGATCGGCAAGCGAGTTGGCGAGCCGCACCATGGTCTGGTAGTCCTGCTCGTTGCGAATGGGCGTGATCGGCAACTGGGCTTGCAGCGCGGCCCAGGTTTGTGCGATGTCGGGAAAACCTCCCGGAAGGCGATCGGCATTCATGAGTTTAGATTCTTCCTCGTCCAAAGGTCGTACTCCGCATGCGTCAATACATGACGAACGAATAACGACTGCCTGTTGTAGTGAATCGCCGCAACGATCCTGAACCGGTTGCCGCCTACATCGAAAACGGTGTATTGAGGCGGCACGTAGTCCACGCCGGCGAACGTCTGCTTCAGGTCGTTATAGCCATACGCGAGGCATGCCTGCGCCAGTGAATACCACGTCAATAGCGCACTGCGCGCCCCCGGATGTCTGTTTATGAAGTCCAGCAACGCTTTCTTTGAAATGACCCGCATCGGATTTCCTTGCACGTAATCGCGCGCTGAACATGGGCGCGCCACCGGCAACGCTAAACGGAGCGAATCGACAACGATAGCCGGCCGGAAGGCATAGTCCGAACGGCTGTTTACAGCTCACTGCGGGACAACGAACAGCATTTTATTCTCGTTTCGCGAACTTCGCAATATGCGAATAATGAGACGACCTACCGCTGCCCAGCGGTCGTCTCTCCACCATGCGCAAGCCACTGACGTGGTCGCCTTCGAGCCCGTCAGCGGCCCCAACTGCTTTTCGGCGCCGGTTCGGCCGGCCAGCGTAGATCCTGGGGCTGGGCGGCCGGATCGGGCTCGACCCGCTCCACTGCCCCGACCCGATGACGCAGCCCCGCCGCCGCGATCGTGCGCGTGACCTCGGCCATGAATGCGCGCCGGAACACCGCCGCCGAAAACCGTTCAGCGTTCGCACGGCATGCCGCCGGCGTGATCTGGTTGCGCTGACGCTCGAAGCGATCGATCGCGTCGAGCATCGACACTACCGTCTGGCGCGCGAAATACACGCCGGTGGGATGCGCCTCGCCGATCGGCACCACGGTTTCAAGCGCGCCGCCCTTGCCGAATGCGATGACCGGCGTACCGCATGCCTGCGCTTCGAGCGGGACGATGCCGAAGTCCTCTTCGGCGGCGAACACGAAAGCTCGCGCGCGTTGCAGGTGATCCTTCAGAACCTCGAACGGCTGATAACCGAGAATCGTCACATTCGAGCGGGCCTTGGCACGGATCGTCGCCATCTCCGGCCCGTCGCCGATCACGATCAGCTTGCGGTGCGGTGTGGCATTGAAGGTCTCGACAATCAGATCGATACGCTTGTAAGGCACCATTCGCGAAGCAGTCAGATAAAAGTCTTCCTTGCGCGTACACAGTTCGAATTCCTGCACGTCGACGGGCGGCGGAATCACGGCCGCATCGCGCCGGTAGGTTTTCATCATGCGGCGCGCCACGAACTGCGAGTTCGCGATCAACCGGTCGACGCCGTTCGCCGAATGCGAATCCCAACCGCGCAAGTAGTGGAGCAGCGCGCGCGCCGCCCACGACTTCGGTCCATGCGTCAGATTCGCTTCGCGTAGGTACTGATGCTGCAGATCCCACGCGTAGCGCATCGGTGAATGCACATAACTCACATGCGTCTGATCCGGGCCGACCAGTACACCCTTGGCGACCGCATAAGAACTCGTAATGATCAGATCGTAGCCGGACAGATCGAACTGTTCGACAGCAAGCGGCATCAACGGCAAATAAGCTCGATAGTGGCGTCGTGCGAACGGCAGCCGCTGAATGAACGATGTCGTCACGGGCTTGCCGCCCAGGGGTCTACGGTCTTCGAGGAAATCGACAAGACTGAAAAGATCCGCGTCGGGAAAGCACTCGATGATCTGCTCAAGCACCTTCTCCGCCCCGCCCGGCGCGACCAGCCAGTCGTGCACGATCGCCACTTTCATGATCCCCCCGATTTTTAATTAACGCCTCTTGGGCTTAGCAACGAGTGTATGTGGCGCATCGTTGGCTGTGCGTGCGCGTGCCCACATTCGACGCGCGACTGTACGCGAATAATCAGGTATCGCCATTCGCCTATTGCGAACCTGCGCCTTCTCGCTTTCTATTACTTCGCCTTCCTATGCGCCCGACGATCGAAGCCTCGCCACTCGCCCCGCTTACTCATTCCTTGCAACTGGTTCAGCCCACGCTGATCGATCCACCTGCTGCACCCGCGCCTTCTGCATCGACGGCAACCGCTGCAGCGCCCGCCATACCTCGCGTGCTGTTCGTCGATCAGAGCGGCCAGCTCGGCGGCGCTGAATTCGCGCTGCTGCAACTGGCGGGACATTGCGCCGCGCGCAGCGAAGTCGTGCTGCTTTCCGATGGCCCGTTTCGCGCGCGCCTCGAAACGCTCGGCGTGCGCGTGCAGGTGATCAACGACGCGCGGGTGTCGAACGTCGAGCGGCAAGCGTCTGTGTTGAACTGTCTGCGCGTCGTGCCCGGCATCCTGCGTCAGGTGCGCGCAATCGCCACGCGTGCACGACGTTTCGACGTGCTGTTTCTCAACACGCAGAAAGCGCTGGTGCTCGGCGCGCTCGGCAAACCGCTGCATCGCAAACCGGTGATCTGGTATCAGCACGACATTCTCACGCGCGAGCATTTCGGGCGCGTGCAGTTGAGTGTCGTCAAATGGCTGGTGCGCTTCGCGGTCGATCACGTGGTGGTGAACTCGCAGGCGTCAGAGCGTTCGCTCGCGGCGCTGACCGGCAGCGCGGCCGGCTCGGCACCGGTCGTCTATAACGGTATCGACGCCGCCGCGTTCAGCCGCGTGAACGGCAGCGACATGGCCGCGCTGCGGCGGCGCCTCGGCTTGCCGGAAACGGCCTGGCTCGCGGGTCTGTTCGGCCGCCTCGCGCCGTGGAAAGGCCAGCATGTCGCGCTCGACGCGCTCGCGCGCTTGCCGGACGCGCATCTCGTGCTGGTCGGCGCCCCGCTATTCGGCGAGGATGCCTATGCGCAGCGCCTGCGTGAGCAGGCCGCGGCGCTCGGCGTGACCGATCGCGTGCACTTTGCGGGCTTTCAGGACGACGTGCCCGCGTGGATGAAAGCGATGGACGTGATCCTGCATACATCGACCGAACCCGAGCCGTTCGGACGGGTGGTCGTCGAAGGGATGGCGGCGGCGCGCCCGGTGATCGCCTCGGCGGCCGGCGGCGTAACCGAGATCGTGCGGCACGGGCACAACGGCTGGCTGGTGAAACCAGGGGATGTCGCGGCGCTAGCGGAGGCAATCGGCACGTTGCGTGCCGATCCGGCCTTGGCGCAGCGTCTTGCAAAACAGGCGCTGGCCGATGCGCAAGCGGAATTTTCGGTGGAGCAGTATTTGCAGCGGATGACGCAGGCGATCAGGCAGGCCGCGCGTTGATGCACGCGTTGATGCAGCTTAGCGCACGTTAAGCATGCTCACGCATATCGACTCGAGTCCCGCATTCGCCGTCTGCGCGAGCCGGTTGACCCGAACTCGCGCGCGACGATCGGGCGGCGTTGCTCAGCCCTTGCTGTACTCGATCGTCTCGACGCCGGTGTCCGTGCCGAGCAGGCACAGATTGGCGCCACGACTCGCGAACAGGCCCACCGTCACCACGCCCGGCCATGCGTTGATATGCGTTTCCAGCGTGCGCGGGTCGCTGATGCGCAAACCCTTGACGTCGATGATCTCATTGCCGTTGTCCGTGATGAACGGCACGCCTTCCTTAGTGACGCGCACCACCGGCACGCCGCCGAGCGCCGTGACGCGGCGGCCGATCGAGGTGCGCGCCATCGGCACCACTTCGATCGGCAGCGGGAAATTGCCGAGCGTTTCGACCAGCTTGCTGGCGTCCGCGATACACACGAACACGTCCGACACCGACGCGACGATCTTCTCGCGCGTGAGCGCGCCGCCGCCGCCCTTGATCATCGCACCGCTGTGGTCGATCTCGTCGGCGCCGTCCACGTACACCGGCAGCAAATCGATTTCGTTGAGATCGAGCACCTTGAAACCGTGCGACTGCAGCCGCGCGGTGGTGGCGAGCGAACTCGACACCGCGCCGCGATAGCGCGTTTTGTCGGCGGCCAGCGCGTCGATGAAACAGTTCGCGGTGGAGCCGGTGCCGACGCCGATCACCGAGCCTTCGGGCACGTTGGCGTTCACGTAGTCGGCGGCGGCCTGGCCGACCAGTTGTTTGAGTTCGTCTTGAGTCATGGAAGAGGCTGGCGGGCAGTAGAAAAACGGTAGTTTACCGGAGTGGCGCGCGAGCGCCGGCCGGGCTTACTTCTTCACCGCCCGCTGCCGCACGGCTTCGAACAGACAAACGCCGCTCGCCACCGAGACATTCAGGCTTTCGACCGTGCCCGCCATCGGAATCTGCATGACCACGTCGCAGGTGTCGCGCGTGAGACGCCGCATGCCCTCGCCTTCGGCGCCCATCACCAGTGCCACCGGACCGTCCAGCTCGGTGTCGTAGAGGCTTTTGGTGGCCTCGCCGGCCGTCCCGACGACCCACACGCCCGCGTCCTTCAACTCGCGCAGCGCGCGCGCCAGATTCGTCACGGTGATGTACGGCACGGTGTCGGCCGCGCCGCTCGCCACCTTCGCGGCCGTCGCGTTCAGACCCACCGCGCGGTCACGCGGCGCGATCACCGCGTGCGCGCCGGCGGCATCGGCCACGCGCAAGCAGGCGCCGAGGTTGTGCGGATCGGTCACGCCGTCGAGCACGAGAATCAGCGGCGAACCGTTGATGCCGTCGAGCAGCTCGGCCAGGTTCTGCGCGAGCGGCATGTCGCCCGCGCGCGCGACCACGCCCTGATGGCGCTCGGTGTGCGCGAGGCCCCACAAACGCGTTTCGTCGGCGGCGATCAGGCGCACGCCGGCCTCTTTCGCCGCGTGCAGGAATTCGGTCATGCGACGGTCTTTGCGCGTCGCGTCGTAATAGACATCTTCGACTGTCGACGCATCGTGCCGGATACGCGCGGTCACTGCGTGGAAACCATATAAAACCTTGAGACGTGCCATGACTGATACAACCTTTGATTGAGCGCGCGTGCAACACGCGCTGCTGTGATGAATATGAATCTGCGCAAACCTGCCTGCCGCGCTTCGCCGCCACGTTTCGCCGCCACGTTTCGCTGCCGCGTTCGAATGCCTGCCGGCGATAAAACGCAGACCGCGCGCATCGGGCACGTAGCAACGTGCCCGATGCGCGCGGTTCAGGCAGTCCGGCGACTTCAGCGCTTCTTGCGTGCCTGCGGTTTCGACGCCGATTTGGTCGCGGCGCCGTGCTTCTTCGCCGCGCCGCGCGCCGCGCGCGCTTCCTTGACCGCCTCGGTTTGCGCGGGCGCGGCGCGCTTGCGGCGCGCGCCCGGCGCTGCCGTGCCGCCTTCCGCCGGCGGCAGCGCACGCACGCGTGCACCGCCGTTTTCAGCGGACGACTTGTCAGCCCCCGGCCCACGCGCCAAAGGCGGCTTGATCGGCGTGTCGCGCACGAGCCGGAAGTCGATCTTGCGCGCGTCGAGATCGACACGGCTTACCTGCACCCGCACCCGATCCGACAGCCGATAACGGATGCCGGTGCGCTCGCCGCGCAGCTCGTTCTTGATCTCGTCATACTGGAAGTAGTCCGAGCCGAGTTCCGTGACGTGCACGAGGCCTTCAATGAAGAGCGAGTCGAGCTGCACGAAAATGCCGAACGAAGTCACGCCATTCACCATGCCGCCGTACTCTTCGCCGAGCTTGTCGCGCATGAAGTAGCACTTCAACCAGGCTTCGACGTCGCGCGAGGCTTCGTCGGCGCGGCGTTCGTTGGCCGAGCAATGCAGACCGAGCTCTTCCCAGATCGCCACGTTGTTGCCGCGCACGCGGCCGCGTTTTTCGTCGTCGGCCTGCTGCATGGCGCGAGCGCGCGGCGAGAGCGCCGTATTCAACTCGACGCCTTGCGGCGGCTCCGGCTGATACTTGCGGCCCTGCAGGATCGCGTAGATCGCGCGGTGCGTGAGCAGATCGGGGTAACGTCGAATCGGGCTCGTGAAGTGCGCATACGCCTCGTACGCGAGACCGAAGTGGCCGATATTGTCCGGGCTGTAGACGGCCTGCTGCATGGAGCGCAGCAGCATGGTTTGCAGCATCTGCGCGTCGGGCCGCTCGCGAATCTGCGCCATCAGCGCGGCGTAGTCGCTCGCGTGCGGCTTGTCGCCACCGTTGAGCGTGAGGCCCATGCCGCGCAGGAAGGTGCGCAGATTCTCGAGCTTTTCCGCGGTCGGCCCGGCATGCACGCGGAACAGTCCCGGATGTTTGTTGCGCTTGAGGAAGTCGGCCGCGCAGACGTTAGCGGCCAGCATGCATTCCTCGATCAGCTTGTGCGCGTCGTTCCGCGTGCGCGGAATGATCTGTTCGATCTTGCCCTGCGCATTGCAGACGATATACGTTTCGGTCGTATCGAAGTCGATCGCGCCGCGTTTCTGGCGCGCGGCGAACAGCGACTTGTACACGCCGTACAGATTCTGCAGTTGCGGCAGCAAGGCGGCGCGGCGCGCGGCCTCCGGGCCCTTGGTGTTCTTCAACACCGCGGCGACTTCCGTATAGGTGAGCCGCGCGGCCGAGTGCATCACGCCGGGATAGAACTGATACGCCTTCACTTCGCCGCGCGTGGTGACGATCATGTCGCACACCAGCACGCAACGGTCGACGTTCGGATTCAGCGAGCACAATCCGTTCGACAGCTTCTCCGGCAGCATGGGAATCACGCGGCGCGGGAAATACACCGAGGTGCTGCGCTCGATCGCGTCCGCGTCGAGCCCGCTCTTCGGATGCACGTAATGCGACACGTCCGCGATCGCGACGATCAGGCGGAAGCCCTCGCCGCGGCCGACCTGAACCGGCTCGCAGTACACGGCGTCGTCGAAGTCGCGGGCGTCTTCGCCGTCGATCGTGACGAGCGGCACGTCGCGCAGATCGATGCGATGACGCGCATCGACCGGGCGCACTTCGTCGGGCAGCCGCGCGGCTTCGTCGAGCGCGGCCTGGCTGAATTCGTGCGGCACACCGTATTTGCGCACCGCGATTTCGATTTCCATGCCGGGGTCGTCGATATCGCCGAGCACTTCCACCACGCGGCCGAGCGGCTGCGAATGACGGCTCGGGAAATCGGTCAGCTCGACCACCACCACCTGGCCCACCTTGGCCTTCTTGGTGTTCTGCTGGATCAGAATGTCGTGGCCGATACGCTTGTCTTCGGGCGCCACAATTAGCGCGCCGTTCTCGTTGAGCAGCCGGCCGATCACGCGCTTGTTGGCGCGATCCGTGACCTCGACGATGTGCCCTTCCGGACGGCCGCGCCGGTCATAGCCGACGATGCGCGCGAGCACGCGGTCGTTGTGCATGACCTTCTGCATCTCGCCGGTGGGCAGGAACAGATCGTCCTGGCCGTCGTCGCGAATCAGAAAACCGTAGCCGTCGCGATGGCCTTGCACGCGGCCCGCGACGAAGTTCGACGGATGAGTCAGTTGATAGAGATTGCGCTGATCGAGCCGGATCTGGCCGTCGCGCTCCATCGCGCCCAGGCGCTTGAAAAATCCTTCGCGCTCCTGGCGCTTGATCGACAAGGCTTCGGCGATGTCGTTCGCGGCAAGCGGCGCTTCACTCGTGCGCAGGACGCCGAGGATTTCTTCGCGGCTTGGAATCGGATAC